>Ga0222424_100134_pt1 | contig 88820 bp, 86 predicted proteins | sample 2B2ome_FD_182468 | JGI IMG/M metagenome (GOLD analysis project Ga0222424, IMG submission 182468) | Enriched microbial communities from leaf-cutter ant dump, University of Wisconsin, Madison, United States - 2B200A (version 2) | ecosystem: Environmental > Terrestrial > Nest > Insects nest > Nest... | reverse complement strand
GACGACTTCCAGAACGCCTTCAAGGACTGCGACCTGATCGCCGGCCCCGTGGCCCCCACCGTGGCCTGGAAGCTCGGCGAGCACGGCAGCGACCCGCTGGCCGACTACCTGGCCGACATCTTCACGCTGCCTGCATCGCTCGCGGGCCTGCCCGGCATGAGCGTGCCGGCGGGCTTTGGCGCAGGCGGCATGCCCGTGGGGCTGCAGCTCATCGGCAACTACTTCCAGGAAGCCCGCCTGCTGAATGCGGCCCACCGCCTGCAACAGGCCACCGATTTCCACCTCCGCCGTCCGGAGGGCTTCTGACATGACCGCGAAACTCATCCACGGCTACGAAGTCGTCATCGGCTTCGAAACGCACACCCAGCTCGCCACGCAGAGCAAGATCTTCAGCCGCGCGCCCACCGCCTTCGGCGCCGAGCCCAACACGCAGGCCTGCGCGGTGGACCTGGCCCTGCCCGGCACGCTGCCCGTGATGAACCGCGAAGCGGTGGTGTGCGCTATCAAATTAGGACTGGCACTCGGCTCCCACATTGCGCCAGTGAGCATTTTTGCCCGCAAGAACTACTTCTATCCCGACCTGCCCAAGGGCTACCAGATCAGCCAGTTCGAAATCCCGGTGGTGCAGGGCGGCGAAGTGTCGTTCTACCTTGGCGACGAGAAGAAGACCGTGCGCCTGGTGCGCGCGCACCTGGAGGAAGACGCGGGCAAGTCGCTGCACGAGGACTTCGTCGGCCAGAGCGGCATCGACCTGAACCGCGCGGGCACGCCGCTGCTGGAGATCGTGACCGAGCCGGACATGCGCAGTAGCGAAGAGGCCGTCGCCTACGCCAAGGAGCTGCACAAGATCGTGACCTGGATCGGCATCTGCGACGGCAATATGCAGGAGGGCTCGTTCCGCTGCGACGCCAACGTCTCCGTGCGCAAGCCGGGCCAGCCGCTGGGCACGCGCCGCGAGATCAAGAACCTGAACAGCTTCAAGTTCATGCAGCAGGCCATCGACTACGAGATCCGCTGGCAGATCGAGCAGATCGAGGACGGCCACGCGATCCAGCAGGCCACCGTACTCTTCGACCCGGACACGGGCGAGACGCGCGCCATGCGCACCAAGGAAGACGCGGCCGACTACCGCTACTTCCCCGACCCCGACCTGCCACCGCTCCATATTTCGGAGCAATGGGTGCAGGAACAGCGCGCGCAGATGGCCGAATTGCCGCGCACCATGGCCGCGCGCTTCGTCGCCGACTACGGCCTGCCCGAGTACGACGCCACTACGCTCACGCAGAGCAAGGCCATGGCGGCGTATTTCGAGGCCGCAGCCAAGGCCTGCGGCCAGCCGAAGCTGGCCAGCAACTGGGTGATGGGCGAGATCTCGCGCCGCCTGAACATGGAAGAGATCGGCATCGAGGACGTCAGGGTCAGCAGCGCGCAGCTGGCGGCGCTGATAGTGCGCATCGGCGACGGCACCATCAGCAACAACGCGGCGCGGCAGGTGTTCGACGCGCTCTGGAGCGGCGAGGCCGGCGACGTGGACGCGGTGATCGAGGCCAAGGGCCTCAAGCAGATGAACGACACGGGCGCGCTGGAGAAGATCGTCGACGAGGTGATCGCCGCCAATGCCGACAACGTGGCCCAGTTCAAGGCGGGCAAGGACAAGGCGTTCAATGCCCTCGTGGGCCAGATCATGAAGGCCAGCAAGGGCAAAGCGAACCCGCAGCAGGTCAACGAGCTGCTGCGGTCCAAGCTGGCGGGCTGACCGACACCGGGCGCCCAAGTCCATACAACGACAAAGGGGCCTGGGGCCCCTTTGTTTTTTCAGCGGGATGCCGCCGGCGCGGCGGTATCGGCCGGTGGCGGCGGCGGTAGCCGCTGCGCCTCCCACAGCTTGCGCAGCTGGGCCAGCTCCGTGTCGAAGCGCTGGTGCACGCGGCGCTTTTCCTGGTCCTGCCCCGCGATGAAGCGCTGCTGCTCGGCGATGCTTTCCTCGTTCTCGGCGATCTTGCGGCGCAGCGCCACGGGCGCCTTGTTCGGGTCCTTCTTGTAGAACTCCATTTCCACGTCGAAGGCCTTCCGCTGCTGGCGCAGTTCGTCGATGCGCTTCTCGGCGGTGGCCGTGACGTCGTCCACCAGCTGGATCGCGGCCGCACGCTCCACGTCGTGGGCAGCCTTGTCGGGGTAGCGCGCAGTCAGGGCGCGTTCGCGGCGGCGTTCTTCCCGCACGCGGGCCTGTTCTTCCGCCTCCTTGCGGCGCTGGGCCTCCTGCGCGGCGCGTTCGTGCTCGGTGAGCGAGGGGCCGATCTGCCGCCGCACCGTGCCCGAAGGGCTCAGCTCGCGCTGCTCGCGGTCCAGGCACTCGGGAATGGGCCGGTCGGCGGTGAGTCTGCGTCCATTGCGGTCCACGCAGGTGTAGATGCTGCCGGGCGTGCCCTGGGGCTGCGCCCACGCTCCGTCGGCGGCCAGGGTGGCCATCAACACTCCGCCCATGATCCACGCCGGCTTGCTCAAATCATCGATCCTCGTTGACCCCGTAACGCTGGCGATAGGCCAGGACTTTTTCGTGGTGGGAGCGCATCCCCTCTTCCCCGTTGTGCGAGAGGTACAGCAATAAGTCTGCCAGCCGGGCAATGGCGCACACCTGCATGCCCAGTTGCTGGCGCACGTACTGCACCGCGCTGTGGTCCACGTCCTGGCCATTCTCGGTGGCTTTTTCCTGGCGGTCCAGTGCGATGGCCACCGCGTGCGGCGTGGCGCCGGCCGCGCGGATGAGCGCGATGGATTCGCGCGCCGCCGTCCCGGCCGACATCACGTCGTCCACGATGAGCACCCGCCCCTGCAGCGGCGCGCCGACCAGCGTGCCGCCCTCGCCATGGTCCTTGGCCTCCTTGCGGTTGTAGGCAAAGGGCACGTTGCGCCCCAGCCGGGCCAGTTCCACGGCCACGGTGGCGGCCAGGGGGATGCCCTTGTAGGCCGGGCCGAAGACCATGTCGAATTCGATGCCGCTGGCCAGCAGGGCTTTTGCATAGAATTCCGCGAGCCGGCCCATCTTGCGGCCGTCATCGAACAAACCGGCGTTGAAGAAATAGGGGCTCAGGCGGCCGGCCTTGGTCTTGAACTCACCGAACCGCAGCACGCCCGACTCGACGGCGAAACGTACAAAATCCTGCGCCAGCCGGCCCTGTTCCGAGGTTTGCGCGCCAACATCCACCATGGGGAAATCCTTGTTCAAGTTAACCAGCCTCAATCTCAATGGCATCCGCTCGGCCTCGGCCAAGGGCGTGGAAAGCTGGATGGCAGCCACGCGGCCGGATTGTATTTGCGTGCAGGAAGTGAAGGCCCAGGCGGCGGACATGACTAACCGCTTCGAGCGCATGGCGGGCCTGCAGGGCCACTTCCACTTCGCGCAGAAGAAGGGTTACTCGGGCGTCGGCATCTATACGCGCCACGAGCCCTCCGACGTGGTCGTGGGCTATGGCTCCACCGAGTTCGACGCCGAGGGCCGCTACGTGGAGCTGCGCTTCGACACCCCGGCCCGCAAGCTGTCCATCATCAGCGCCTATTTCCCCAGCGGCTCCTCAGGCGAAGAGCGCCAGCAAGCCAAGTTCCGCTTCCTCGCCGAATTCCACCCGCACCTCATGCGCACCAAGGGCGACCGGGACTTCATCCTCTGCGGCGACATCAACATCGCGCACCAGCAGATCGACCTCAAGAACTGGCGCAGCAATCAAAAGAACAGCGGCTTCTTGCCCGAGGAACGGGCCTGGATGACAAAACTGTTACACACAACTGATGAAGGCGGCGGTCTCATAGACGTTTACCGTCAGTTACAACCAACCGCCACCGACACCGCCTACACATGGTGGAGCAACCGCGGCCAGGCCTATGCCAACAACGTGGGGTGGCGGCTGGACTACCATCTGGCCACCCCTGCCCTGGCGGCGCTGGCGCGCACCGAGTCGATCTACAAGGCCGAGAAATTCTCGGACCACGCGCCGATCACGGTGGACTACGAATTCACTTTGTAGTCCGCCGCCGATGACCGACGCCGCCGCATCCGCCCCCCACAGCTTCCGGCCCCAGAGCGCGGAGGCGCTGTGGAAGCAGATCTCCACCCCCCACCCCACGGTGGGCAAGGCGCGCCACCTGGGCGAGGCGCTGGTGCATGCGGGCCTGCTGTCCACCCCGGCTCTCGCGGAGGGCCTGCAGGCGCAGCAGCGCGAGCGCGGCAGCGGGAAGCACCGGCTCATCGGCCAGATCCTGGTGGACCAGGGCGACCTCACGCAGGAGCAACTGCGCCAGGTCATCGCCACGTGGCTGGGCGACTACACGGTGCACCCCGGCGACATCGCGCCCGAAGCCGCCGCGCTGGCCCTCGTTCCCCGCGCGGTGGCCGAGCGCGAATCCGTGCTGCCCCTGATCGCGCGCGACGACGCGCTGGTACTGCTCATGGCCGACACGGGGGACCGCGCGCTGCTCGACGAGCTGCGCTTTCTCACACAGCGCCGGCTCATTCCGCTGCAGGCGGCGCCGGGCACGCTCATGCCGGCCATCCACCAGGCCTACCGCACGCACCCCTCGGGCCCGGCCAGCGCGACGACGCCCGCTGCGCGCGCCACCTCGCAGGAGCTGGCCACGCACCTGGGCAGCGCCCAGCCCGACACCGATGCAGAGCAGGCGGACGTGATCAGCGAATCGGACAACACCCTGGTGCGGCTCATCAACTCGGTGATCGACGAGGCCATCGCCCACCGCGCCTCGGACATCCACGTCGAGACCGAGCCCGCCCCGAAGAACGTGCGCATCCGCCTGCGCATCGACGGCAGCCTCACGCCCTACCTGGAGCTGCCCGCGCGCTACCGCTTCGCCATGGTGGCGCGCATCAAGATCATGGCGGGCATGGACATCTCCGAGCACCGCAAGCCCCAGGACGGCAAGATCGACTTCGCCCGCTTCGGCGGCCAGCCGGTGGAGTTGCGCGTGGTCACCGTGCCCACCTCGCGCGGCCTGGAGGACGTGGTGCTGCGCCTGCTGGCGAGCGCCAAGCCCCTGCCGCTGGAAGGCATCGGCCTGGCCGACGCCAACCTGCAGGCGCTGCGCGCCGTGGTGCAGAAGAGCTACGGCCTGGTGCTGGTGTGCGGCCCCACGGGCTGCGGCAAGACCACCACGCTGCACTCGGTGGTGCGCGAGATCAACACCGCGGGCCGCAAGATCTGGACGGCCGAGGACCCGATCGAGATCACCCAGAGCGGCCTGCGCCAGGTGCAGGTGAACCCGCGCATCGGCTGGACCTTCGCGGCTGCGATGCGCACCTTCCTGCGCGCCGACCCGGACGTGATCATGATCGGCGAGATGCGCGACGAGGAAACGGCGCGCATCGCCATCGAGGCCTCGCTGACCGGCCACCTGGTGCTGTCCACGCTGCACACCAACTCGGCGCCCGAGAGCATCGCGCGGCTGCTGGAGATCGGGCTGGACCCGTTCAACTTCTCCGACTCGCTGCTCGCCATCCTGGCCCAGCGCCTGGTGCGGCGCCTGTGCACCGGCTGCCGGCAGGCGCACGTGGCGGACCCGGACGCGCTGGAGTCGCTGGCTTCGCAGTACCTGGACAGCGGCGGCGGCAACGCGCCCGAGGCGCGCGCCGCGCTGATCGGACGCTGGCGCCAGGAGCACGGCGACGCCCAGGGCGAGCTGCGCCTGTGGCGCGCCGTGGGCTGCCCGCAGTGCGAAGGGCACGGCTACCGCGGCCGCCTGGGCATCCACGAGCTGATGCTCAGCGACGACGCCATCCGCCAGCACATCCGCCGCCGCGCGCCCGCGTCGGACATTCGCCAGTCCGCCCTGGCCTGCGGCATGCGCACGCTGCGCCAGGACGGCATCGAGAAGGTGCTGCAGGGGCTGACCGACATGGCCGAGGTGATGGCCGCCACCAACCTCTGACGGCCGCGCCCGCCCAGCAAGACCACATCGCCAGTGACGGCCGTTGTTTGCGCAGGGTTCTTAAACTACGCCCATGCTCCGCTACCTCACCGTCCCCGTCACCGCCTTCCAGCAGAACTGCTCCATCGTCTGGTGCGACGCCACGCACCAGGCCGCCATCATCGACCCCGGCGGCGACCTGGACCGGCTGCTGGCCGAAGTCCAGCGCCTGGGCCTCACGCTCGACCAGATCTGGCTCACGCACGCCCACATCGACCATGCGGGCGGCACGGGAGAGCTGGCGCAAAAGCTCAACATCCCCATCACCGGCCCACACCCGGGCGACCAGTTCTGGATCGACGGCCTGCCGCAGCAAAGCGCCATGTTCGGCTTTCCGCCCGCGCGGCCCTTCACGCCCACGCGCTGGCTGCACGACGGCGACACGGTGCAGATCGGCAACGAGACGCTGCACGTGCGCCACTGCCCCGGCCACACGCCCGGCCACGTGGTGTTCCATGCGCCGCAGATCGACCGCGCCTTCGTAGGCGACGTGCTGTTCGCGGGCAGCATCGGGCGCACGGACTTCCCCCAGGGCAACCACCAGGATCTCATCGACAGCATCACGCAGCGCCTGTGGCCCATGGGCGACCAGACCGTGTTCATTCCGGGCCACGGGCCGGAAAGCACCTTCGGGCGCGAGCGGCGCAGCAATCCTTACGTGGGCGGCACCTGAGGCAGTACTATCGAAAACATAGCTGCCAGCGCTTGCTGCATAAGCGCTGGCAGCCATTTTGGTTTGCATTGAATGGGCAATAACGGCGCCAATGAAAATCATTCTCAATAGAATGGCTGGTTTGCAACACCGTCTCCCGCCATGTCCCCTCTCTTGCACCGTGTGCGCCGCTGGCTGAGCGGCGCACTGTTCCTCCTCGCCGCCACGGCCCAGGCCCAGCCGGCCGCCACGACCACCGTCACCGACCTCGCGGGCCGCAGCGTGCGCGTGCCCGCCAAGGTCGAGCGCATCCTGCTCGGCGAAGGCCGCTTGCTGCCGCTGCTCGCGGTGTTCGACAGAGACGACCCCGCACGCCGTCTGGTCGCCATGATGGGCGAGTTCGAGAAGCTCGACCCGCCCGGCTACGCGCAGTGGACGCGGCGCTTTCCGCAGATCGACAAGGTGCCGCGCGTGGGCCGCACCAGCAGCGGCAGCTTCAGCGACGAGCAGGCCATCACGCTCAAGCCGCAGCTGGCCATCCTCGGCCTCGCGGGCGGCCACGGCCCGAGCGAGCGCGACCGCGAGACGCTGGCGCGCCTGGAGGCCGCGGGCACGGCCGTGGTGTTCATCGACCTGCGCCACGACCCGCTGGTCAACACGCCGCGCAGCATGCTGCTGCTGGGCGAAGTGCTGGGCAGGAAGGCCGAGGCCGAGGCGTTCGTCACGTTCTGGCGCGCGCAGCTCGCCGTGGTGACCGACCGGCTGGCCAAGGCCCGGCCCGAGGCGCCCACGGTGTTCCTCGAAAACCGCGTGGGCCTCTCGGAAGGCTGCTGCGACACCATGGTGGGCCTGGTGGGCAAGCTGCTCGACGCGGCGGGCTCGCGCAACGTGGCCAAGGACCTGATCCCCGGCGAGTTCGGCACGCTGAACCCCGAGTTCCTGATCGCGCGCCAGCCGCGCTTCTACATCGGCACCGGCATCGGCGCGCTGGCGACGCAGCAGCAGATGCCGCTGCGCGTCGTGCTCGGCGCCGACGCCACGCCCGAGGCCGCGCAGGCGTCGCTGGCGCGCGCCGTGCAGCGCCGGGGCATCGCGCAGCTGCAGGCCGTCAAGGAGGGGCGCGCCTACGCCATGTGGCACCACTTCTACAACTCGCCGTTCAACGTGGTGGCCGTGCAGGTGTTCGCGAAGTGGCTGCACCCCGAGCTGTTCGCCGACCTCGACCCGCGCGCCACGCTGCAGACGATGTACGACCGCTTCCAGCCCATTGCACTGGAAGGCGTCTACTGGACGGCGCTCAAGCCATGACGGGCACGTTGGCCCGCCGCGCCGTGCTGGGCCTGGGCGCGGCACTGGCCTTGCCCGGCTGCGCGCTGCGGCCCACGCTGGAAGGCGCGCCGCCCGTGGCATTGCCGGACACACGACAGATCGACATCGCCGCCGGCGGACACACCCATCGCATCATGCTCGCCGTGCCGCCCGCGCCGCCGCCGGCGCAGGGCTGGCCCGTGCTCTACGTGCTGGACGGCACCCTGCTGTTCGCGCCCACCGCGCAGCTCATGCGCAACCGCTTCGCGCGCGGGCCCGGCGTGCCCACTCAGGGCGCGGTGGTGGTGGGCCTGGGCTATGCGGGCGCGCAGGTGCTCGACCTGGATGCGCGCACCTGGGACTACACGCCGCCCGCGCCCGGCCCCGCCACGGACGAGCGCGGCCGACGCGAGGGCGGGGCCGATGCCTTCCTCGACTTCCTCGACGCCACGGTGCGCCCGCTGGTGGAGCGCGCCGCGCGCGTGGACGCCGCGCGCCAGACGCTGTTCGGCCATTCCTACGGCGGGCTCTGTGTGCTGCACGCGCTGTTCACGCGGCCGGGCGCCTTCCAGAACTACGTGGCCGCGAGCCCCTCGGTGTGGTGGCGGGGGGGCTTCATCCTGCAGGAGCAGGCGCGCTTTCTGGCAGAGCGGCGCGCCGACGCACCCGCGCTGCGCCTGTGGGTCTCCCAAGGCGAGCTGGAGGCCCAAATGCCCGCCGACCCCGCCCGCGCCGCCATCGCGCGCGAGCGGCGCGGCACCGACCGCCTGCACACGCTGCTGGACGGCCTGCGCGGCGCGCCCGCGCTGGACCTGCGCTTCACCACCTTCCCCGGCGCCGACCACGGCGGCGCCATGCTGCCCGCCGCGCAGCAGGCGCTGGCCCTGGCCATCGGGGGCGGCGCATGACCTCGCTTGCCGCGCGCTACCGGCGCTTCGCCGCGCTGCGCCTGTGGCTGCTGGCCGCGATGGCGCTGGTGCTGTGCGCCACGCTGGCGCTCGACCTGGCGACCGGCCCCTCGGGCCTGCCGTTCGCCGACGTGGTGGCCGGGCTGCTGCGGCCCTCGGCCATGCCGCTGGAACAGCGCGTGATCCTGTGGGAAGTGCGCCTGCCCTACGCGGTGATGGCGCTGCTGGTCGGCGCGTCGCTGGGCCTGGCGGGCGCGGAGATGCAGACCGCGCTGAACAACCCGCTGGCCAGCCCCTTCACGCTGGGCCTGTCGGCCGCGGCGGCGGTGGGTGCCTCCATCGCCGTGGTGAGCGGCTTCACGCTCATGGCCTTCGGCGAGAACCTGGCGGTGCCGCTGGCGGCCTTCGTCTGCGCATCGGCGGCCACGCTGCTGATCCAGCTGCTCGCCTGGCGCTACGGCGCCACGGTGGACACCGTGGTGCTCTTCGGCATCGCGCTGCTGTTCAGTTTCGAGGCGCTGCTGTGGCTCATGCAGTTCATCGCCGACAGCAACGCGCTGCAGCAGATCGTGTTCTGGACCATGGGCAGCCTCTCGCGCGCCACCTGGAACAAGATCGGCCTGGTGGGCTGCGTGCTGCTGCTGTGCGGCATCTGGTCGGCCCGCAACGCCTGGCCGCTCACGGCCCTGCGCGCGGGCGAGGACCAGGCGCGCAGCTTCGGCATCGCGGTGGAGCGGCTGCGCCTCGTTACGCTGCTGCGCGTGAGCCTGCTCGCGGCCACGGCGCTGGCCTTCGTGGGCACCATCGGCTTCGTGGGCCTCGTGGGGCCGCACATCGCGCGGCTGCTGCTGGGCGAGGACCACCGCTACTACCTGCCGGGCAGCGCGCTCGCGGGCGCGCTCATGCTCTCGGGCGCCTCCATCCTCAGCAAGACGCTGGTGCCCGGCGTGGTGCTGCCCATCGGCATCATCACCGCGCTGGTGGGCGTGCCCATGTTCATGGCCTTGGTGCTCTCGCGCAGGAGGGGCGCATGACCGAAGGCCTGGAACTGCGCAACTTGAGCGCCGGCTACCCGCGCCGGCCCGTGCTAGAAGGGCTGGACCTCGAACGCATCGCGCCCGGCGCGCTGGTCGCGCTGGTGGGGCCCAACGCCGTGGGCAAGTCCACGCTGCTCAAGGCCATCGCCGGGCTGCGCCCGGTGCGCGGGCAGGTGCTGCTGGACGGCACCGACCTCGCCACCCTGCCGCCGCGCGAGCGCCTGCGCCGCGTGGGCTACCTGCCGCAGGCGCTGCCCCAGGCCACCTCGCTCGTGGCCTACGAATCCATGCTGAGCGCGCTGCGCGCCAGCCGCCCGGACCTGGGGACCGCGCAGGCCGAGGCCGCCATCGCCCGCGTCTTCGCCACGCTGGGGCTGGACGCGCTGGCGCTGCGGCCCCTGAACGAACTCTCGGGCGGGCAGCGCCAGATGATCGGCCTGGCCCAGGTGCTGGTGCGCGCGCCGCGCCTGCTGCTGCTGGACGAGCCCACCAGCGCGCTCGACCTGCGCTGGCAGCTGCAGGTGCTGCAGGCCGTGCGCGCGCTGGTCAGCGCAGGCCAGACGCTCGCGCTGATCGCCGTGCACGACCTGAACCTGGCGCTGCGCTTTTGCGACCGCATCGTGGTGCTGGGCCAGGGCCGCGTGCTCGCGGCGGGCCGCCCGGCCGACGTGCTCACGCCCGCGTTGCTGCACATCGCCTACGGCGTGCGCGCGCGCATCGAGCACTGCTCGCTGGGCCACCCGCTGGTGCTGGCGGACGAAGCCATCTCCCTTGACAACGGCACCCCATGATCCACGCCCAAGGCCACGTCGCCACGCCCGAGGCCAGCCGCTGGCTGCAGCGCCTGTGCCACCACTTCAGCCGCAAGATCGCCGTGCGCTACGACGACCGCGAAGGCCATGCCGAATTCCCGTGGGGGACTTGCGAGATGCGCGCGGAGGAGGCTGCGCTGCACTTCGCCTGCGCCGCGGAAAACCCCGAGGCGCTGGCGCGAGTGCGCTTCGCCATCGACGAACACATCAAGCTGTTCTCGCGCAAGAACCCGCTGTCGGTACAGTGGAGTTCTTAGTCAAATCGGGCTCCAGCGCTTTCAGGACAAGCGCTGGCAGCTATCGTTGAGATAGCGCCTGCCGGTAAAGCCCTTCCACGCGCGGCACGTTCTGTTCCAGCTCGCGGATGCGCGCGGGGCCCGAAGGGTGCGTGGACAGGAAGGCCAGCCCGCCCTGCTTGCTGCCCGTGGCGTTGCCCATCTTCTGCCACAGGCTCACGGCCGCCTGCGGCTGGTAGCCGCCACGCGCGGCCAGCTCCAGGCCCACGAGGTCGGCCTCGCTCTCGTCCGAGCGGCTGAACTGCAGCGTGAGCAGCTGCCCGCCCAGGCTGGCGGCTGCGTTGCCCAGGTCACCCAGCCCCAGCAGCTGCGAGCCCAGGCGCAGCGCCAGGTTGGTGCCCTGCGTCTTGGCAATGCGCTCGCGCGCGTGCTCGCGCAGGGCGTGGGCCATTTCGTGGCCCATGATCATGGCGGCCTCGTCGTCGGTGAGCTTGAGCTGGTCGAGGATGCCCGTGTAGAAGGCGATCTTGCCGCCGGGCATGCAGAAGGCGTTGATCTGCGGGCTGCCGATCAGGTTGACCTCCCAGCGCCACTGCCGCGCACGCTCGTTCCACGGCGCGGCGAACGGGATCAGCCGCCGCGCGATGGCGTGCAGGCGCTGCAGCTGCGGGTGCCCCTCGGGCGCCAGCGCGCGCTTGGCCTTGGCCTGTTCCAGCATCTGCCGGTACTGCTGCGCGGCGGAGTTCTCCAGCGCCTCGGCCGGCACCAGCTTGCGCAGGCTGGACGAGGAGCCCACGTCCACCTGCGCGAGCGCGGGCATGGCGGCACCGGCGCCCGCCGCAAGCACGAAGGCGCGGCGCGAAACCCAGGGGGAGAAAGGAGCGGGGCAGAGCAGGCACATGCAGGAATAATAGACAAGAAACCGCCCGCTCCATGTCAGATACCGCCCCCAACCCCACCCCCCGCACACCCTGGCTCCAGACCCTGCGCGTGTACCTGGAGCCCTCCAGCCTGCGCATGCTCACGCTGGGGTTCTCGGCCGGGCTGCCGCTGCTGCTGGTGCTGGGCACGCTCTCGTTCCGCCTGCGCGAGGCGGGCATCGACCGCAGCACCATTGGCTACCTGAGCTGGGTGGGGCTGGCCTATGGCTTCAAGTGGGTGTGGGCGCCGCTGGTGGATCGGCTGCCCCTGCCCGTGCTCACGCCGCTGCTGGGCCGGCGCCGCAGCTGGCTGCTGCTGTCGCAGGCCGTGGTGGTCGCGGGGCTCGCGGGCATGGCGGTGTGCGACCCGCGACTGGCGCTCGGGCCCATCGTGTGGTGCGCGCTGGCCGTGGCGTTCGGCTCGGCCACGCAGGACATCGCGCTCGACGCCTTCCGCATCGAATCCGCCGATGCCAGCCGCCAGGCGGCGCTGGCCGCCTCGTACCAGACGGGCTATCGCCTCGCCATGATCTGGGCCGGCGCGGGCGTGCTGTGGATTGCCGCGCGGGCGGAGGTCGCCGGGGCCGGCGCGGCCTACCAGAACGGCGCCTGGCAGGCGGCCTACCTCGCCATGGCCGCGTCCATGGCCGTGGGCGTGGTCACGGTGCTGTTCTCGCGCGAGCCGGCGCCCGTGCAGCTGCCGCCCGCGAAGAACGTGGCCGACTGGCTACAGGGCGCGGTGGTGGCGCCGTTCGCCGACTTCCTGCGCCGCTACGGCTGGCACGCGGCGCTGATCCTGGCGCTCATCGCCGTGTACCGCATCAGCGACGTGGTGATGGGCATCATGGCCAACCCGTTCTACGTGGACATGGGCTTCACCAAGGACGAGGTGGCGGCCGTCACCAAGGTCTATGGCGTCATCATGACGCTGGCGGGAGCCTTCGTGGGAGGCGTGCTGTCCATGCGCCTGGGCGTGATGCGGGTGCTGATGCTGGGCGCCGTGCTGAGCGCCGCCAGCAACCTGCTGTTCGCCTGGCTGGCTGGCCACGGGCATGACGTGACGGCGCTGATTGCCGTGGTGTCGGCCGACAACCTGGCCAGCGGCATCGCCTCGGCGGCGTTCATCGCCTACCTGTCGAGCCTGACCAACGTGAGCTATTCGGCCACGCAGTACGCGCTGTTCAGCTCCATGATGCTGCTGCTGCCGAAGTTCGTGGCGGGCTTCTCGGGCGACTACGTGAACGCGTTCGGCTATGCGAACTTCTTCGTGTCCACGGCGCTGCTGGGGCTGCCGGTGCTGGTGCTGGTGTGGCTGGCGTCCAAGGTCAAAACAGCCTCTAGCGCTTGATGGACAAGCGCCACCAGCTACCGATTGGATAGCACCATCGCCCACCTCCAGCAACCCTGTTTACAGGAACTTTACGGAGGCTTCAACACGGCGAGACGCCCCCCAGGGAGCATGGGGCGCTGTTTCCGGCCCCTACTACACTGCCCCCATGAGCTCGCAACTGTTGATGATCGAAGACGACGCCCGCCTCGCCGAGATGGTGGGCGAATACCTGGGCCAGTCGGGCCTGCAGGTCACGCACTGCGCCGACGGCAGGAGCGGCCTGGCACGCCTGCAGGGGCAGGAGGCCGGCCCGCTGCCCGACCTGGTTATCCTGGACCTGATGCTGCCCGACATGGATGGGCTGGAGGTGTGCCGCCGCATCCGCTCGCTGCAGGGCGGCGCGGCCCAGGTGCCGGTGCTCATGCTCACCGCCAAGGGCGACCCCATGGACCGCATCATCGGCCTGGAGCTGGGCGCCGACGACTACCTGCCCAAGCCCTTCGAGCCGCGCGAGCTGCTGGCGCGCATCCGCGCCATCCTGCGCCGGCGCACCGACGGTGGCGGCCCGCCCGCCACGCAGGTGCTGCGCTTCGGCACGCTGGAGATCGACCGCGACGCGCGCACCGTGACGGTGGGCGGCCAGCCGGCCGACCTCACCTCCTACCAGTTCGACCTGCTCGTGGCCCTGGCCGAGCGCGCGGGCCGCGTGCTCACGCGCGACCAGATCATGGAGGCCGTGCGCGGCCGCGAGCTGGAGGCGTTCGACCGCTCCATCGACGTGCACATGGGCCGCATCCGCGCCGCCATCGAGGCCGACGCCAAGAACCCGCGCCGCATCCTCACCGTGCGCGGCGTGGGCTACGTGTTCGCAAAACAGCAAGACTGAGCTGCATGTCCTTGTCCAACCCCTTCTCGCGCCGCCTGTACCTGCGCATCTGGCTGGCCGTGGTCGGCGGCATCGCGGTGCTCACGCTGGCCGTGGGCTGGGCCTGGCGCATCGCCGAGGAGCAGAAGGCCCAGAACGCGCAGCCCTTCGTGCCGCCCTCGCGCGAGATGGTGCTGCGCGACCCCGAGGGCAAGCTCGTGCTGCGCGGCCTGGCCACGCGCCTGCCCAGCGAACCGGGCGAGGCCGCCGAGTTCCACGTCGAATCCGGCACCGGCGGACAGCCCTACGTGCTGCAGATGGCGCCCCGCCCCCGGAGCAACAGCCGCCCCGGCGGCCCGAACCAGGGCGATGCCGCGTTCTGGACCCGGCCGCCGTTCGGCTTTCTGTGGCTGCTGGGCATCGTGGGCCTGGCGGTGGCCGTGGGCGTGTACCCCATCGTGCGGCGCCTCACGCTGCGGCTGGAGGCGCTGCAGCGCAGCGTGCAGAAGTTCGGCGAGGGCGACCTCTCGGTGCGCGTGCCCGAGCAGGGGCAGGACGAGGTGGCCGACCTGGCGCGCCAGTTCAACGCCGCGGCCGAGCGCGTGGAAACGCTGGTGAAGTCGCACAAGTCGCTGCTGGCCAACGCCTCGCACGAGCTGCGCTCGCCGCTCACGCGCATCCGCATGGGGCTGGAACTGATGGGCGGACAGCAGCCCTCGCCCGCATTCCGCCAGGAGATCGAGCGCAACATCGCCGAGCTGGACCAGCTGGTCGATGAAATCCTGCTCGCCAGCCGCCTGGACGCGCGCGAGGCCGACATGGGCACCGTGGAACCGGTGGACCTGATCGGCCTGGCCGCCGAGGAATGCGCGCGCGTGGACGCCGACCTGGACGTTGGCGCCGTGCCCGACGGCCTGGAAGTCCACGGCATCACCAAGCTGCTGCGCCGCGCGGTGCGCAACCTGCTGGAAAACGCCCGACGCTACAGCGGCGGCGAGATCACCGTGACGCTGCTGCGCGGCCCGCACCACGCCGAGGTGCGCGTGTGCGACCATGGTCCTGGCGTGCCGCCCGGCCAGCGCGAGCGCATCTTCGAGCCTTTCTACCGCCTGCCCGGCGCGAGCGAGCGTGCGGGCGGCGTGGGCCTGGGGCTGGCCCTGGTGCGCTCCATTGCCGGGCGCCACAACGGCACCGTGCATTGCGAAGACCGGCCCGACGGCGCGGGCGGCGCTTGCTTCGTGCTGCGGCTGCCGCTCAGCGCCGCCAGCGCCACGCCATGACGGCGTAGAGCCCGGCACCCACGAGCAGCGACGACCCGGCCACGCCCAGCGCCCAGTCGAACCCCTGCGCCTGCGAGCCCGCGCGCGCCAGCAGCGCTGCCGCCATCGGTGGCCCCGCGATCTGGCCGATGCCGTACAACGCCGTGAGCAGCCCGGTGAAGCCCGCGCCCGCCTGCGGCCACTGGTGCCGCGCCTCCTGCAGCGCAAAGAAGGTGATGGCCGTGAACGGCAGCCCCAGCAGCAGGCTGCCCAGCGCAAAGCCGGTACGCCCAGGCCAGAGCAGGCCCAGGCCGATGGCCGCCGCCTGCAGCAGGTAGGCCCCCGCCAGCAGCAGGCGCCGGTCGCGCGTGGGCGCGATCCGCGTGGACAGCAGCGCGCCCAGCGCCACGCCCGCGCCGAAAACGGGCCAGAAGAGGTCGGGCCATATCGAACCCGCCGGCAGCGCGGCGCGCGCGATGACGGGCAGGAAGGTGGCCGTGACGATATAGCCCAGGCCGGCGAGGCCATAGGCCACGGCCAGCAGGGTGCGCTCCGCCGCCGGGTGGGCAGGCAAAGCAGCGGCTACCGGCGCACCTGCAGGACCCGAGGGCGCTTCGCCACCCTGGAAGACCCGCCACGCGCCTGCGCAAAGCACGGCGGCCAGTACGGCGAAGGCGGCCCAACCCGCCGCCGCGCTCCAGCCCGCAGCCACCATGGCGCCCACGGGCAGGCCGGTGAACACGATGCCCAGCCCCGGCCCGCAGAAGATCAGCCCGGCCAGCGCGGGCCGCCCCAGGTGCGCCAGCCGCCCCATGCACCAGTTGGACGTGCCCAGGAACACCAGCGCGCTCGCCACGCCCGCAAGCAGGCGCAGCAGCGGCCACGCGGCGGGCCAGGGCAGGGCCAGCGCGGCGGTGAGCAGCGCCGTCGCCACCAGCCCGCCGCGCACCAGGGCGGCATTGCCGGCCACGATGCCTAGGCGCGGCAGCGCCATGTACAGCAGCGCGCCCGCCAGGTAGCCCGCGTAGTTAGCCGTGGCGAGCCAGCTGCCGGTGGCGATGTCCACCACGCCGTCGTGCAGCATCATGGGCAGCAGCGGGGTGAAGGCGAAGCGGCCGATGCCCATGGCCGCCGCCAGCGCGGCCATTCCGGCCCATGCCACATGCAGCGGGGATGCGCCGGCCGCGTGCCTGCGGGAAGAGGAAGAAAGAGACGCCTGGGTCACGGTAGGGTCATGGTTGCCACGGGGAATGCCGCCGCATATCATCTTAACAAGAGATTGAATTTTTAGTATTCATACTTTTTAAAGATGGAAAAAGCCCCGTCTCCGCTGGACCTCGCGGCCCTCGACATCTTCCGCACCGTGGCGGCGGAGGGCAGCGTCACGCGCGCGGCCGAGCGGCTTTCGCGCGTGCAGTCCAACGTGACCACGCGGGTGCGCCAGCTGGAGTCCGACCTGGGCACCACGCTGTTCCTGCGCGAAGGCAGGCGCATGGCGCTCACGCCCGAGGGCCAGGTGCTGCTGGGCTATGCGGACCGGCTGCTGGCACTTGCCGAGGAGGCGCGCCAGGTGCTGCACCCGGGCCGGCCCGCCGGCCGGCTGCGCCTGGGCTCGATGGAAAGCACCGCCGCCAGCCGCCTGCCCGCCCCGCTGGCCCGCCTGCACGGCCAGTGTCCCGGCGTGGCGCTGGAGCTTTCGACGGGGCCCACCCGCGAACTTGTGGAGCGGCTGCGCGCGCATGCGCTCGACGCCGTGCTCGTGGCCTGGCCCCCGGGCCAGCCCCCGGACCCGGCGTTCGACGCCCGCCCCGTGTTCACCGAGGAGCTGCTGCTGGTCCTGCCCGCCGGCCACCCTCGCATTGAAGGCCCGGGCGACGTGGAACCCGCTACCCTGGCGGTCTTCGAGCCGGGCTGCACCTACCGCCGCATCGCGCAGGACTGGCTCGCGCCCCGGCCGGAGCCTGTGCGGCTGCTGGAGCTGGGCTCGTACCACGCCATCCTGGCCTGCGTGGCGGCCGGCAGCTGCGCGGGCGTGGTGCCGCGCTCGGTGCTGGACCTTTCGCCGCACGCCGGGCTGCTGGTCCGGCACCCGCTCACCACCATCGAAACCCTGCTGGCCTGGCGCCAGGGCTACCGCTCGGCCGCGCTCGATGCGCTGCAGCAGGTGCTGGCGCCCTGACCTTCCCCCATTTCCCACCCCCCGTTTCCCCGGAGTCCCGCTATGCCCGACCGCCGCCTTCGCACCGCCCTCTCCCTGCGCCTGCCCATCGTCCAGGGCCCGATGACCGGTTCCGACACCCCGGCCCTGACCGCCGCGGTGTCGGCCGCCGGCGGACTGGGCATGCTGGGCTGCGGCATGCGCTCGCCCGCCGCCATGGCCGAGGCGGCGGCCGAGGTGCGGCGGCGCACCGACCGGCCCTTCGGGCTCAATCTGTTCGTGCAGGACACGCCTGCACCCGACGCCGCCACGGTGGACGCCGCCCTGGCCCGCCTGGCGCCGCTGTATGCCGAGTTCGGCCTGCAGCCCGCCGTGCCGGCGCGCTGGTGCGAGGACTTCGCCGCCCAGTTCGAGGCCCTGATCGAGGCCCGCCCGGCGGTGGCGAGCTTCACCTTCGGCATCCTCAGCGCGGCCCAGGTCGAGCGGCTGCACGGCGCGGGCTGCACGGTGATCGGCACCGCCACCACGGTGGCCGAGGCGGTGGCCTGGGCCGACGTGGGTGCCGACGCCGTCTGCGCCTCGGGCATGGAAGCGGGCGGGCACCGGGGCACGTTCCTGGGGGACTGCGCGGCCTCGATGGTGGGCACGATGGCGTTGGTACCGCAGTGTGTCGATGCCCTGCGCATCCCGGTGATCGCGGCGGGCGGCATCATGGACGGGCGCGGCATCGCCGCCGCGCAGGCGCTGGGCGCCGAGGCCGTGCAGATGGGCACGGCCTTCCTGGCCTGCGACGAGTCGGGCATCGTCCCCGCCTACCGCGAAGCGCTGGCCCGGGCCCAGGGCACGGATACGCAGGTGACGCGCATCTACTCGGGCCGTCCGGCGCGCGGCATCGTGAACGCGATGATGGAGCGGCTGGCGCCCGACGAGGCCGCCATCCCCCCCTATCCCCTCCAGAACGCGCTGACCGGCGCGCTGCGCCGCGCGGCGGCGGCGCAGGGGCGGGCGGACCATCTCTCGCTGTGGGCGGGCCAGGGCGTGGGCGCGGCGCGCGCCTTGCCAGCCGGCGAGCTGGTGGCGGTGCTGGAGCGGGAATGGCGTGATGCTTCCAAAAACATAGCTGCCAGCGCTTGATGGATAAGCGCTGGAGCCAGTTTTTTATTGAAATGTATTGAACCAGCGCAGGAAGCGCTGGCGTCGCAGCCACCAGCCGCGCAGCAGGTAGGCGCGTGCCAGCTCCTGCGGCGGCAGCGGAGAAATGTCGAGGAAGTTGCGGCGCACGTCATCCGCCGCTTCCGCCGCGCCCAGCTGGCGCAGGGCGCGCATCGCGCCCATCAGGCTGCGCGCCGCCTGCTGTGCCAGTGCCAGCCGCACGCCGGCGTGCGCGGCGCAGGGCGAATTCCGGAGCGCCTGGGCAAAGGGCCGCAGCGCGGCGGATTGGTCCCGCGCCTTGGGCACGCTCATGCTCGCCAGGATGCTGCCCGCGCGCTGGCGGTAGGCCACCCAGGGGCGGGGCTCGTAGTAGAAGCTCGCGGCGCGGAGGGCCATCAGCGGCATGGTGGCCATATCCTCGAAATGGCGGCCCACGGGAAAGCGCAGGTCGTCGCCCCACAGCGCGCGCCGCGAGATCTTGGACCAGGCATGCAGCTCGCCCGTGGACAGCATGCCCGCCAGCAGCGCGCAGCGGTCGTGCTCCAGGCGCCGCGCCGGGTCGCTGAAGCTGCGCCGATGCCGCTCGCCGCGCAGCCGGTGCTTCCAGCGCTCGTGTTCGCGCCAGACGGCGAAGTCGCAGAGCACCACGTCCGGCGCGTGCGCCTGCACGATGGCGCGCAGGCCGGCAATGGCGCCAGGCAGCAGCTTGTCGTCGGAGTCGAGGAACCACAGGTACTCGCCCTGCGCGGCGTCGATCATGGTGTTGCGCGCGGCGCTCAGGCCGCCGTTGCGCTCGTGCCGCAGCAGCTGCAGTCGGCCCGGCCAGCGCTGGGCCAGCTCCTGCATCAGCGCCCAGCTGTCGTCGGTGGAGCGGTCGTCCAGCACCAGGATCTGCACGCCGCCGTCGCCGTCCAGTTGCTCGATGACCGAGGCCAGGCACTCGCCCAGGTAGGGCTGCACGTTGTACACCGGCACCAGGATGCTGAGCCAGGGCATGTCAGCTCTCCTGCGGTTCCAAGCCCTGCAGCGCGGCCCACAGCACGGCCACGTAGAACACGAAGCACATGATGCCGCTGTTGTGGTTGAAGAAGGGCTGCGACATGCCGAACACGAGGTAGCTCACCGGCACCACCGTGCCCATCACGCGCAGCGCCAGCACGTCGCGCCAGGCCGGCGAATCCACGGCATGGCGGGCCATGCGCCGGCGGCTGGGCCAGAACATCGCCAGCACCCAGACAAAGAGCGCGGCCTGCAGCAGCACGCCGCCCAGCCCGACCTTGACCCAGGCATCCAGGAAGATGTTGTGGACCTCGGGGTAGTACATCATCTGCGGCACGTATTCGCCCGCGTTCACCTGCCGCTGCATTTCCTGCACGAAGCCGTGCGGGCCCCAGCCCAGCCAGGGCTTTTGCGGAATCATCCGGGCCGCCAATTGGTATTGCGCCAGCCGCAGGCCCAGCGAGGTGTTCTCCTCCCCGCCGTGCACGTAGCCGCTGATCTCGGTGGCCGCTAGGCCCACGCGGTCCTTGAAGCGCGGCGTGCAGGCCAGCACCAGCGCCAGCGCCCCCAGCGCCAGCGCCAGCACCGCCAGCACCCGCCCGAACCGGTGCGGGCGCAGGCGCCGCGCCAGCCACAGCCACAGCGGGAACACGGCCGCCACCGCCAGCCAGCCCCCGCGCGACTGCGACAGCAGCGAAGCCGCGAAGCCCAGCGTCACGGCCAGCGCCATGCCCGCGCGCCAGGGCCAGCGGTGCTGGCGCCAGAACACGGCCAGCGGCACGGCGGCCAGGCAGGCCAGCAGCAGCGCCAGGTTGCCCCACTGGATGGCGTTGGTATAGCCCGTGGCCCGCTCCAGCCCCTGGCCCCAGACCTGCCACATTGCCAGCGCGCCCATGCCGGCGCAGCCGATGGGCAGCCCCGCCAGGAACGCCCCGGGGCGCGGCGGGCTGGCCGCGACGTACAGCAGGCACAGCGCGCCCAGGAGCCATTTGAGGGTCTTGTCCCACCGGGTCACGCCCGTTTCGAGCGACAGCAGATAAGCCATGCAGCCCATGGCCAGCATCAGCAGCGCCAGCCCCAGCGTGGCCCTGGTGGGCCGGCGCCGCAGCCACATGGGCGCGAAGCAAACGGCCCCGAGCAGCAGCACCAATGCAGCATAGGAATAGCCCGAGGGCACCCACAGCGCCAGCGCGGGCAGCAGGAAGGCGGCCACGGTGGTGGCGCGCACGGACAGCGCCGCGGCCTTCATGGCGCGCCCTCCGCGAGCAGGAGGGCGCGGTAGCGCCGCCACATCAGCTCCCGCCCGTGGGCCTGCAGGGCCTGCGCGCGCGCGGCGCGGCCCAGTTGCTCGGCGAACGCCGTGTCCTGCAGCAGGCGCTGCAGCACGTCGGCCAGCGCGCCGACATCCTCGGGCGGCACCAGCAGGCCCGTGCGCTCTGGGTCGACGACTTCCCGCACGCCGACCACATCGGTGCCGATGCAGGCGCAGCCCGCGGCCATGGCCTCCACCAGTGCCAGGGGCATGCCCTCCCAGCGCGTGGAGAGCACGAAGACCTGCGTGGCCGCCAGGCGCTCGGGCAGATCGGCCACGTTGCCCAGGAAGCGCACCTGCGCCTGAACGTCCAGCCGCCGCGCCAGGGCCTGCGCCTGGCGCAAAATGCGCTGGCTGCCCGCGCCTGCGAGGTACAGCGTGGGAGCCAGGCCCCGCTCGCGCAGCAGCGCCAGAGCGCGGATCAGGCTGGCATGGTCCTTCTGCCGCGCGAAGCGCGAGGCCATCAGAACGGCCGGCTCCCGGTCCTGCCAGCGCGCGGGCAGCAGGCTGTCGGGAAAGCGCTCCAGCGCGATGCCGTTGGGGATGGCGATGCACTGCGCGGGCGCGAAGCCGCGCTCGACCAGGCTGGTGCGCACGCCCTCGGACACGCCGATGCTCGCCTGCGTGCGCGGCGCCAGCGCGAGCGCCTGCCGGAGGCGCCGCCGCGTGTAGCGCTCGCGCGAGTTGTGCTCTACGTGGAAAATGCGCGGCACCCCTTCGGCCACGGCAGCCTGCCGGCCCCAGATGTGGTCGCTGAACCCGTGGGCGAACACCACGTCGGGCTTCCAGGCGCGGATGATCTTGCGCAGCTCCCACACCGTGAGCGCGTGCAGCCAGTTGGAGACCACGTGCACCTGCAGGCCGCGCGCGCGCAGCGCCTCGACCCGTTCCATGCGCGTGCTGCGCTTGCGCCGCAGCACCAGCATCACCTCCATGCCGGGGGTGCGCAGCGCGGCCTCGCACAAGTCCACCGCCACCTGCGTGGCGCCGGAAAAACCGCCGGTGACGAAGTGCAGCACCTTCACGGACAATCCGCCCCACTATGAAGCGAAGAATTCCTTCCCGCCTTTTCACCTGGCTTTTGCGATGCGTGCGGCCCCGCGGCCCGGCCGCCTTCGCCATGCCTGCGCCCAGCATCTACCAGGGCCATGTGGCGGCGGCTGCCGAACCCGCGCAAACAGCGATCCCGCCCATCCTGTGGACCTACTGGAACCAGCCCGAGCCCGATGCCTTCGTGCGCCAGTGTCTGCAAAGCTGGCGGCTGCACTGCCCCGGCCATGCCATCCGGCTGGTCCACCCCGGCAACCTGCACGAGTACGTGGCCCCGGGCGACCTGCCGGAAGCCTTCGCGGCGCTGCACCCGACCAAGCAGTCGGACTGGCTGCGCCTGTACCTGGTGCACCATTTCGGCGGCTACTGGCTGGACGCCACCACCGTGCTGACCCGCCCGCCTGATTGGCTGGATGCGCTGCGCCAGCAGCACGGCGCCGGGTTCGCGGGCTTCTATCTGGGCGGCTTCACGCACGACAGCGCCTACCCGGTGGTGGAGAGCTGGGCCTTCGGCGCGCCGCCCGGCGATGCGTTCGTAGCGGCGTGGCAGCGCGAGTTCCACCATGCCTTGATCGAGATCGGCCCCGATGCCTACCTGCAGCGGCTGCGCCAGCGCGACGACGCGGCAACGGTACTGCAGGGCATTGCCGACCCGGAATACCTGCTGATCCACGTGGCCGCGCAGCAGGTGCTGCGCCGCGCCAACGGCTTCCGGCTGGCGCTGCTGCGGGCCGAGGACACGGCGTTTTTCTACCAGCAGGCGCTGTGGTGGAAGTGGTATCTGCTGTACCCGAGGCTGTGCCTCCTGCCGGACGCAGCACCGCCCGCGCCGCTCATCAAGCTGCGCGGCGGAGAGCGGCGGCATTTCACGCAGATGATCGCTCAGCACGGGGAACCGGTTTCGGGCAGCATCTGGCAGCGCGCGTGCGCCGGGGCCAGCGTGGGTCAGTGACCTGCCCTCACGGTTTCTCCCGCCTTGAGGCGGTAGACGGTGCCGCAATAAGGGCACTTGGCCTCGCCCGTATGGGCCACGTCCAGGTACACCTTGGGGTGGCTGTTCCACAGCTTCATGTCGGCCTTGGGGCTGGGGCAGAAAACCCCACCCTGGGGGTTGAGGTCCTTGGCCAGGAGTTCGACGGCGGCTTGGGACATGTTCATTACACCTTCGAGAGCCAGTGGGCGTATTTCGGATTGCGGCCATTCACGATGTCGAAGAACGCGCTCTGGATCTTCTCGGTGATGGGGCCGCGCGCGCCCGCGCCGATCTCGATGCGGTCGAGTTCGCGGATGGGCGTGACCTCGGCGGCGGTGCCCGTGAAGAAGGCCTCGTCGGCGATGTAGACCTCGTCGCGCGTGATGCGCTTCTGCACGATCTCCAGGCCCAGGTCCTTGGCGATGTGGAACACGGTGTTGCGCGTGATCCCGTTCAGGGCGCCGGCCGACAGGTCGGGCGTGTAGATCACGCCGTTCTTGATGACGAAGATGTTCTCGCCCGCGCCCTCGGACACGAAGCCCGAGCTGTCGAGCAGCAGCGCTTCGTCGTAGCCGTCGTCCAGGGCTTCCATGTTGGCCAGGATGGAGTTGGTGTAGTTGCTCACCGCCTTGGCCTGCGTCATCGTGATGTTGACGTGGTGGCGCGTGTAGCTGCTGGTCTTCACGCGGATGCCGCGCTTCATGCCCTCCTCACCCAGGTACGCGCCCCAGGCCCAGGCGGCCACCATCAGGTGGATCTGGTTGCCCTTGGGGCTGACGCCGAGCTTTTGCGAGCCGATCCAGGTCAGCGGGCGCAGGTAGCAGGATTCGAGCTTGTTGGCGCGCACCACGGCCTTCTGGGCCTCGTTCACTTCCTCCTTGGTGAACGGGATGTTCATGCGCAGGATCTTGGCGCTATTGAACAGGCGGTCGGTGTGCTCTTCCAGCCGGAAGATGGCCGTGCCCTGGGCCGTGTTGTAGGCGCGCACGCCTTCGAAGGCGCCGCAGCCGTAGTGCAGGGTGTGGGTCAGCACATGGATCTTGGCGTCGCGCCAATCGACCATCTGGCCGTCCATCCAGATCTTGCCGTCACGGTCGGCCATCGAGGGAACTACGGGGCTCATGGGGTTCCTTTGTTGCTGTGGGTCGCAAAAGCGGGATTTTACGGGGCGGCGGGGGGTGCGCCGCCGTCCTCCGGCCGGAACAGCGACCAGCTGGCCAGCTTGCCCCCGCGGAACTCGCACGTCACGTGGGACTGCGTGCCATCCGTCCAGCGGTAGACCTCGGGCTCGGCGTGCGCGGCCGACAGCTGTTCGCCCAGCGCCTGGGTCATGGCCACCACGTGCATCAGGTTCACACCCGCGCTCAGCCGGGCATTGAGCATGACCGCGCTGCCTACATAGCCGATGGGCCGGTTGGCGGCCTTGCGCATCACGTTCATGAGCCGCGTGAAATGCAACAGGGCCCACATGAGCAGCCCGCCCGCGACGGCCGCCACGCCCGCCCAGCCGTAGGCGAAGTAACCGAAGACCACCAAACCCGCCCCGCCCAGGGGCACCAAGATGTTGCGCAGATTCATGGGCTGTATTGTCTTACGAGTGCCCGGCGGCCCTTTTCCCAGATTCGCGGGCCGCGCCATGCCCGGCAAGCGGCCTCCAGCAAGCCCCTCCGAAATTGTTTCGTTGTGTAAGCGCTACATGAACCAACGAACATCGCACCGCCACGGCGGCAAGCCCCTTCGGAATGTTTACGGCCGCCACGGAAGCGCGAAGAATGCGGACTCTTCCCTTCTGGAGAGCGTGAATGAAACTGGATAACGTGCGCCTGTCACCCAAGCTCTGGGGTTCCATCGTGGGCTTGCTGGGCGCCATGCTCCTGGTGTCGGTCTGGGCACAGCACCGGGTGGCCGGAGTGATGGACCGCTCCATGGAGTCGGCCGCCGCGTTCGAGCACCGCATCACGCTCGCCGTGCAATGGAAGGGCGCTACCGAAACCACCGGCGAGCGCGTGCTGGCCAGCAATTCCACCCCCGACCCGGGCCTGACGGCGCTGTTCGACGAGCGCGTGAAGGCCGGCGTGGGCGGCATCTCGGGCATCCAGGCCAAGGTGGTGGAGCTGGCCACCAGCGCCGCCGACAAGAAGGCCCTGGAGCGCGTGGCCGCCGAGCGCACCCACATCCTGGCGCTGAACAAGCAGGCCCGCGAGATCAAGCAGGGCGGAGACGGAGCCGCGTTCAAGTCCTTCATCGAGGCTCAGTACCTGCCCTCCATCGGCCGCTACGTGGACAGCCTGGAAGCCTTCGTGCAGTTGCAGCAGAGCCAGCGCGACGCCGCCCGGCTGGAGGCGCAGGCGGCCCGCAGCCAGGCGACCTGGCTGGCCTGGCTCGCGCAGGGCGTGGTGTTCGCGCTGGGGCTGGTGCTGTCGTTCCTGCTGGTGCGCTCCATCACGCGGCCGCTGGACCGCGCCGTGGAGCTGTCGGATGCCATCGCGGGGGGCAACCTCACGGTGTCGGCCCATGACGAGCGCCAGGACGAGTTCGGCCATCTGCTGCGCTCGGTGTCGCAGATGGCCGCGCGCCTGCGGGGGCTGGTGTCCGAGGTGCGCAGCGGCGTGGATTCCATGTCCAACGCCTCGGTGGAGATCGCCACGGGCAACCACGACCTGTCGGCCCGCACCGAGCAGACGGCCGCCAACCTGCAGCAGACCGCCGCCAGCATGGAGGAACTGACCGCCACGGTCACCCAGTCCGCCGACACCGCGCGCCAGGCCAACCAGCTCGCCAGCACGGCCGCGCAGGCGGCCACGCGCGGCGGCGAGGTCGTGGCGCAGGTGGTGGAGAGCATGCAGCGCATCACCGACAGCTCGCGCAAGATCAGCGACATCATCGGCGTGATCGACGGCATCGCCTTCCAGACCAACATCCTGGCACTGAACGCGGCGGTGGAAGCCGCCCGCGCGGGCGAGCAGGGCCGCGGCTTCGCCGTGGTGGCCGGCGAAGTGCGCAGCCTCGCGGGACGCAGCGCCGAGGCGGCCAAGGAGATCAAGTCGCTCATCGGCGCCTCGGTGGAAACGGTGGAGACCGGCTCGGGCCAGGTCGCCCAGGCCGGGCAGGCGATGGAGGAGATCGTCGGCAGCGTGCGCCGCGTGTCCGACCTCATCGGCGAAATCACGGCTTCGTCGCACGAGCAGCGCGACGGCATCGGCCAGGTGAACCAGGCCGTGAGCAACCTCGACCAGATGACGCAGCAGAACGCTGCCCTGGTGGAAGAGTCGGCTGCCGCCGCCGCCTCGCTGCGCGACCAGGCGCAGCGCCTGGCCGAGGTGGTGTCCGTGTTCAACGTGGGGCACCTGCCGCCTGCCAGCGCACCGGCCGCCCGGCCCGCCGCATCCCGGCCGGTGCCTGCCCCCAAAGCCGCCCAGCTGCCCCCCGCGGCCAAGCCTGCACGCAAGGCATCGCCGGCGCCCTCTGCGCCCTCCCTGCAGGCCCCTGCGCCGCGCGCTACCGCCGCCCCCAAGGCGGGGTCGGACGACGACTGGGAATCCTTCTGACGCCGGGGGCGCCAGCCCTCAGCCCATCTCCCGCACCACGTCCATCGCCTCTTCCACCCGCTCCACCGCGTGGATGGCGAGGCCTTCGATGGGCTTCCTGGGCGCATTGGCCTTGGGCACCACGGCCACGGAGAAGCCCAGCTTGGCGGCCTCCTTGAGCCGCTCCTGGCCGCGCGGCGCGGGCCGCACCTCGCCGGCCAGCCCCACCTCGCCGAAGGCGATGAAGCCGCGCGGCAGCGGCTTGCCGCGCAGGCTGCTGGTGATGGCCAGCATCACCGCCAGGTCGGCCGCGGGCTCGCTGATGCGCACGCCGCCCACGGCGTTCACGAACACGTCCTGGTCCATGCAGGCCACGCCCGCGTGGCGGTGCAGCACGGCCAGCAGCATGGCCAGCCGGTCCTTGTCCAGGCCCACGGACAGGCGCCGGGGGCTGGGGCCCCCGCTGTCCACCAGGGCCTGGATCTCCACCAGCATGGGGCGCGTGCCTTCCAGCGTGACCATCACGCAGCTGCCCGGCACGGGCTCGCTGTGCTGGCTCAAGAAGATGGCGCTGGGGTTGCTCACGCCCTTGAGGCCCTTCTCGGTCATGGCGAACACGCCGATCTCGTTGACCGCGCCGAAGCGGTTCTTGATGGCGCGCACCAGCCGGAACTGGCTGTGCGTGTCGCCCTCGAAGTACAGCACCGTGTCCACCATGTGCTCCAGCACGCGCGGCCCGGCGAGCGCGCCTTCCTTGGTGACGTGGCCCACGAGCACGATGGCCACGCCCGAGGCCTTGGCCGCCCGCGTGAGGTGCGCCGCGCACTCGCGCACCTGTGCCACCGAGCCGGGGGCGGAGGTGAGCTGGTCGGAGTACACGGTCTGGATGGAGTCGATCACCGCCACGGCGGGCTGGGTGGCGTCGATGGTGGCGAGGATCTTTTCGAGCTGGATCTCGGCCAGCACGTTGACCTGGCTGTGGTCCAGCCCCAGGCGGCGCGAGCGCAGCGCCACCTGAGCGCCGCTCTCCTCGCCCGTCACGTACAGCGTGGGCAGCCCCGCGCGCTGCAGCGCGTCCAGCGCCTGCAACAGCAGCGTGGATTTGCCGATGCCCGGGTCGCCGCCGATCAGCACCACGCCGCCTTCCACGATGCCGCCGCCCAGCACGCGGTCCAGCTCGTCGATGCCGCTCGGGGTGCGCGCAACGTCGCTGGCCTCGATGGCGGACAGCGGCATCACCGCCTGCGCCTGCGCCAGGCCCGCGAACTGGGGCGTGCTCATGCGGTTCTTCCCCGCGCTCTCGGCCACGGTCTCGACCAGCGTGTTCCATGCGCCGCAGGCAGGGCACTTGCCCAGCCAGCGCGGGCTGGTGCCGCCGCACTCGGTGCAGGTGAAGAGGGTTTTTTCTTTGGCCATGGGGCGCAAACTATAGCGGCGCAGAATGGCGCCCCATGCACACACCTACCAACCTGTTCAAACAAGCCATGGCCCAGGGCCGCCCGCAGATCGGCCTGTGGCTGGGCCTGGCCGATGCCTACAGCGCGGAGATCCTCGCGGGCACGGGCTACGACTGGCTGCTGGTCGATGGCGAACACGCGCCCAACGACCTGCGCTCCATCCTGCACCAGCTGCAGGCCATCGCCAGCGCCGCCAGCGCCCTGCCGCCGGGCGCGCCCGCGCCCCACCCCATCGCCCGCGTGCCCGTGGGCGACACGGCACTCATCAAGCAATACCTGGACATCGGCGCGCAGACGCTGCTGGTGCCGATGGTGGACACGTGCGAGCAGGCCCAGGCCCTGGTGCGCGCCACGCGCTACGCGCCCGAGGGCGTGCGCGGCATGGGCAGCGCCCTGGCGCGCTCGTCGCGCTGGCAGGCCTACCCGCAGTACGTGCACGAGGCCAATGCGCAGGTCTGCCTGCTGGTGCAGGCCGAGACGGTGGAGGCCATGGGCCACCTCGATGCCATTGCCGCCACGCCCGGCGTGGACGGCGTGTTCATCGGCCCGGCCGACCTGTCGGCCTCGATGGGCCACCCGGGCAACCCCGGCCATCCGGCGGTGCAGGCCGCCATCCACGACGGCATCGCGCGCATCCTGCGTGCGGGCAAGGCGCCCGGCATCCTGGCCACCACGGAGGCGCAGGCGCGCCAGTGGCTGGCGGCGGGCGCGCTGTTCGTGGCCGTGGGGGTGGACACCATGCTGCTGGCCAGCGCCGCGGGCGAGCTGCTGGCACGCTTTCGCGCGCCGGGCAGCACCGCCGCGCGCCCCTTGGGATATTGACCGGGACAGAAAGGACCCATGACGATGAAAAAAGCATGCATCTACGGCGCTGGCGCCATCGGCGGCTGGCTGGGCATGGCGCTGGCCCAGGCCGGCTGCGAGCTCGGCCTGGTGGCGCGCGGCGCCACGCTGGACGCGCTGCAGACCGAAGGGCTGCGCCTGCGCCGCCCCGACGGCACGGTGGCCCAGGCCCGTGTCAACGCGCAGCAGGACCCCGGCGCCTTGGGCGTGCAGGACCTGGTGGTGGTGGCCGTGAAGGCGCCCAGCCTGCCGGAAGTGGCCCAGGCCATGGCGCCGCTGATCGGGCCGCACACCATGGTGCTCACCGCCATGAACGGCGTGCCCTGGTGGTTCCTGGACGGCTTTGGCGGCGCGGCGCAGGGCCACGCCCTGCAGTCGGTGGATGCGGGCGGCGTGGTCGCCCGCGCCATTCCCGCGTCCAGCGTGGTCGGCAGCGTGGTGCACGCGAGCTGCGCGCTCGAAGCGCCCGGCTTCGTGCGCCAGCACTTCGGCAACCGGCTCATCGTGGGCGAGCCGGGCGGCCAGCGCAGCGCGCGCCTGCAGGCGCTGGCGGAGCTGCTGCAGCGCGGCGGCATCGAGGTGGAGGTGTCGGACCGCATCCAGAAGGACATCTGGTTCAAGCTCTGGGGCAACATGACCATCAACCCCATCAGCGCGCTCACGGGCGCCACCACCGACCGCATCCTCGATGACGAGCTGGTGCGCGGCTTCGTCTCCGCCGTGATGCTGGAAGCCAAGGCCATCGGCGCAAAGATCGGCCTGCCGATCGACCAGCAGCCGGAAGACCGCCACGCCGTCACGCGCAAGCTGGGCGCGTTCAAGACCTCGATGCTGCAGGACGTGGAAGGCCGCAAGCCGCTGGAGATCGACGCGCTGGTGGGCGCCGTGCGCGAGCTGGGCCAGATCACCGGCACGCCCACGCCGCACACCGACGCCTTGCTCGGCCTTGTGCGGCTGATGGCACGCACACGCGGGCTCTACTAAGAGAATACAAGCCAAAAAGGCCTCCAGCGCTTATCCAGAAAGCGCCAATAGCTCATCAATCCATAGCAAGACATCCATGACCGCACTCACGCTTTACTACACCCCCGGCACCTGCGCGCAGGCCGTGCGCATCGCCTTGCACGAGGCCGGCGCCGAGCACCAGCTCGTGCGCGTGGACTTTGCCGCCGGCCAGCAGCGCACGCCCGAATACCTGGCCGTCAACCCCAAGGGCCGGGTGCCCGCCCTGGCCACCGAACACGGCACGCTGACCGAAACGCCCGCGCTGCTGGCCTACGTGGCGCAGCGCTTCCCGCAGGCGCGCCTGGCGCCCGCCGATGCCTTCGGCTTCGCGCGCATGCAGGAGGTGCACAGCTATCTGGCCTCCACGGTGCACATCGCCCATGCGCACCGCCCGCGCGCCAGCCGCTGGGCCGACGAGCCCGAGGCCCAGGCCGCCATGCAGCGCAAGGTGCCGCAGAACATGGCCGATTGCTTCGAGCTCATCGAGACCCATTACCTGAGCGGACCCTGGGTGATGGGGGAGCAGTACACCGTGGCGGACGGCTACCTGTTCACCATTGCCGGATGGCTGCACAGCGACGGGGTGGACATCCAGCGCTTCCCCAAGGTCGCCGCGCATTTCCAGCGCGTGGCGGCGCGCCCTGCGGTGCAGCAAGCGCTGGGCTGACCAGAAGGAACGGGCCGGAGCAGTGGGCACGCTCCAGGCCACCGGCGTCGTCCCCCTTCCCGAACGGCGCAGCCATTCGAGAGAAGGGGGAAGGCGCGCAGCGCCTCAGGGGGTTGTCACCCTCAAATAGCGCCAGTCGATGCGGTTGTCGGCGCGGTGGGGCACATCCACCTTCTGCGTCGCGGCCCAGGGGATCACCTGGTTGTAGAGCGGGATGTGCGAGATGGCCTCGTGGTCCTGCACCAGCACCTTCTCGATGAGCGCGTTGCGCGTGGACGCATCGGTCTCCTTCTTGATGCGCTCGATCAGCGCGTCCTGCTGCGGGTCGGAGTAGCGGCCCAGGTTGAAGTTGCCGTCGCCGCCCGCGCCGGGCGTGCGGATCAGCGACTGCAGCGAGTAGAACGCGTCGAAGGTCGGCACGCCCCAGCCCAGCAGGTAGATGCTGGCCTCGTTGCGCTGGATCATCGGGAAGTAGGTGGCAAACGGCAGCGTGCGCAGCTTGGCCTTCACGCCCACCTTGGCCCAGTGCGCGGTGATGGCCTGGCACAGCTGCTCGTCGTTGATGTAGCGGCCCGCGCTGCAGGCGAAGTCCACCTCGAAGCCCTTGGGGTAGCCCGCCTCGGCCAGCAGCTTCTGCGCGGCCTTGGCGTCGTAGGGCCAGCGCGCGTCGGCCTTGGGCGTCCAGCCGTTCACCTGGTGCGCGATCAGTGCGCCCGTGGGCTGCGCCAGGCCGCGCAGCACCACGCGCTGGATGGCGTGGATGTCGATCGCCTGGTACAGCGCCTTGCGCACGCGCTGGTCCTTGAGCGGGTTCCTGCCCTTCACGTCCGAGCCGGGCAGCTCGTCGCGGAACTGGTCCAGGCCCAGGAAGATGGTGCGGTACTCGGCCCCCTCCAGTACCTTGAGCGCGGGCGTCTGGCGGATGCGCGCCAGGTCCTGCAGGCTGGGGTCGATGATGAAGTCGATCTCGCCCGACAGCAGCGCCGCCGTGCGCGTGGCGTCGGCCTTGATGGGCGTGTAGACCACCTCCGTCACGTTGGTGGGGAACTTGCCCTTGCCCCACCAGTGCGGGTTGGGTTCCAGCACCACGCGCTGGTCGGGCGTCCACTGCTTGAGCACGAACGGACCCGTGCCCAGCGCGTGGCGGTGGGCATAGGTCTCGTCCTGGGTCTTGATGTCCTTGGGCTCCACCGACTTGTTCTTCTCGGCCCAGGCCTTGCTGAGGATGCGCAGCTCGGTGAGCTGGTTCACGAGCACCGGGTTGGGCAGGTCCGAGAAGATGTCGATGGTGTGGCTGTCCACCTTCTCGATGCGGTCGATGCCCTGCGCATAGACCGCGTAGTTCGACGTCTTGGCCTTGGCGCGCTCCAGCGAGAACCTGGCGTCGTCGGCCGTGAAATCGCTGCCGTCGCTGAACTTCACGCCCTTGCGCAGGCTGATGCGCAACTGCGTGGGGCTGATGCGCTTCCACTCGGTGGCCAGCGCGGGCTCGGGCTTGAAGGTCTTGCTGTTGTACTCGACCAGCGTGTCGTACACCGCCGCGTGCAGCGTGTTGTTCACGCCCACGTTCTGGGCGTGGATGTCCCAGGACGACAGGTCGACGGCGCGCGACCAGCGGAAGGTCTTGGCCTGGGCCGCCAGGGGCAGCGTGGCGGCGACGGCGGCGGCCAGCAGAAGGGTCTTGAAACGCATGGGGGAAAGGCTCTCCACAAAAAAATCAGTGGAAGCACTGTGGCCCGGAACGGGCCGCGAAGGAACGAACTTATCGTTCTAACCTTATGTGGCCAGCCCCACCGCCAGGGCCAGCATCATCACCGCAATCCCCCCGTCCAGCAGGCGCCATGCGGCCGGCGACGCGAACAGCGGGGCCAGCCAGCGCGAGCCGAAGCCCAGGCCCAGGAACCACAGCACGCTGGCCAGCGAGCCGCCGCCCGCGAACGCCGCCCGGCCCCAGGCCGGATAGGGGCTGGCCAGGGTGCCCAGCAGGACCACCGTGTCCAGATACACATGCGGGTTCAGCCACGTCAGCGCCAGCACCGTGAGCACCGTGCCCCGCAGGCTGGCGCCCGCGCCCTGCACCGACACCTGCAGCCGGCCCGGCCGGAGCGCGCGCGCCGCGGCCTGCAGCGCATAGGCGGCCAGGAAGGCCGCCCCCGCCCACCGCGCGGCCTGCGCCCATTCGGGGCGGGCGGCCAGCACGCCGCCCATGCCCCACACACCGGCCTGCAGCAGCACCGCGTCGGACAGGGCGCACACCAGCACCACGGGCAACACGTGCTCGCGCCGCAGCCCCTGGCGCAGCACGAAGGCGTTCTGCGCGCCGATGGCGACGATCAATAGGGCCGTCGAGGTGAATCCGTGGAAGAAGGCGGTGGCGCTCATGCTCATGGGGCGTGATTCTGGGCACGGTGCGGCGTTGGCACCAGCTATACTTTTTTACGTTCCGTCAGATTGGCTAACCACCATGGCCCTCGACTCCGCCCAGCTCAGCGCCTTTGCCGCCGTGATCGACGAGGGCAGCTTCGAGCGCGCCGCCGCCGTGCTGCACGTCACCCGTTCGGCTGTCTCCCAGCGCGTCAAGCTGCTGGAAGAGCGCGTGGGCCAGGTGCTGGTGCGCCGGGCCTCGCCCTGCGTGCCCACCGAGGCGGGGCAGGCGCTGGTGCGGCACGCGCGCGCGGTGGCTCTGAGCGAGGCCGACGCCCTGAGCGCCATCGGCGGCGGGCAGCGCCCTTCCACCCGCCTGGCCATCGGGGTCAACGCCGACTCACTGGCCACCTGGTTCCCCGCTGCGATGGCCCATGCCGCGCAGGAGGGCCCAGGCATCACCTTCGACATCCACGTCGAGGACCAGGACCACTCGGCCAACCTGCTGCGCGAAGGCCGCGTGATGGCCGCCGTCACGGCCGACCCGCAGCCGGTGCAGGGCTGCCAGGTGCTGCCGCTGGGCACGCTGCGCTACCGGGCGTTGGCCAGCCCGGCCTTCCTGCAGCGCCACTTCGCCCGGGGCGTGAACGCGGCCACGCTGGCGCAGGCGCCCATGCTGGTCTTCAACCGCAAGGACGCGCTGCAGGCCCGCTTCGTGCGGCGCCTCACGCGCCGCGCCCTCGCGCCGCCCGTGCACTGGCTGCCCGAGACGCACGCCTTCGTCACGGCCACCCGCGCCGGCCTGGGCTGGGGCATGGCGCCGGACCTGATGGTGCGCGGCGACCTGCAGGCCGGCACCCTGGCGGAGCTGATTCCGGGCAAGCCCGTGGACGTGGCGCTGTACTGGCAGTCCTGGCGGCTGGATGTGCAGGCGCTCAACCACATGACCGATGCGGTGCGGGACGCGGCCACACAAGCCCTGACCTGACGCTCAGGCGGCGGTGGCAAGGTCCTCATGGTGATCGGCCACGCCGCGCTTCCAGTAGGCGGCGATGCGCATGCGCCTGGCGTCCACGCCCGGCTTGGCCAGCACGGCCCGGCGCACGGCGGCCATGTCGGCGTGCTCGCCCGCGGCCCAGATGTAGCCCGCGCCCTGCGGCGGCAGCGCCAGGGCGTCCACCGCCTCGGGCAGAGAGTCCACCCAGGCCAGGTCGAGCCGCGCGGCGCTGGCCAGCGCGCGCCGGTCCGCCGGATTGCGCACCTGGATGCGCACCGTGGCGGCGGTGTGGGCGGGCAGCTCGGCCAGGCGGCGCGCGATGGCCGGCAGGGCGGACTCGTCGCCGATGAGCCAGTGCCAGTCGAAGCCCGTGGGGATCACCAGGCTGCCGCGCGGCCCGGCGATGCCCACCCACTGGCCGACGAAGGCGCCGGCCGCCCAGTCCGTCGCCGGGCCGGCGTCGTGCAGGGCGACCTCGATGTCCAGCTCGCCCGCCGCCGCGTCATGGCGCGCGGGCGTGTAGTCGCGCAGCACGGGGCGCGGCTCGGGGAAGACCGGGCGGCCGTCCTGCAGCGAGGGCAGCGCGGGGCGCTCGCGGCCCGGCTGCGGCAGGATGAGCTTGAGGTGGTCGTCGAAGCCCGCGCTCGCGAAGCCCGCCAGTTCGGGCCCGGCCAGGGTGAGCCGCACGAAGCCCGGGCTCACTTCGGTGCGCCGCACCACCTGCAGGTGACGGGCTTGCAGGGTGTGGCGGACGCGTTCGACGGTGAGCTGGGCGGTGTTGGGAAGGGGTGCGTTCATGGCTTAAAATGTTGATTTAATCAACCAATCATCCGTCGATTGGTTGATTTTGTCAACCACAAAACCACGATGACCTCCCACGCGGCCTCCGATGTCTTCGAAGCCATGCACGAGCTGCTGCATGTCTACCGTGCGCACATGGTGCGTACCCTGGCCGCCGTCCAGCCGGACCTGACGCTCAACGAGGTTCGGGCCCTGATGTTCGTGGGCCGCCACCCTGGCGCCACGCAGAAGGAGCTGGTGGCCCACAGCGGCGCCGACAAGGCCCAGGTGGCCCGCATGGTGGGCCTGCTGCAGGACAAGGGCTGGCTGGAAAGCCAGCCCAACGCCGACGACAAGCGCAGCCGCTGCCTGCGCCTGAGCCCCCAGGGCGTGGCCTTGCATGAGGCGCTGCGCGAAGCCCGCCGGGGCGTAGCGGCAGCGCTGCTCCAGGGCTGCGACAGCGCCACGCAGGCCCAGTTGCTGGACCTGCTGGCGCGGGTGCGCAGCCATGTCGACACCACGGGAGCGGCTTTGCGGAAATAAGGCCCAATCGACCTCCAGCGCTTATCCAGCAAGCGCTGACAGCTATTCAATAGATAGCTATTGCCCCTGAAGGATACGCACCGCCTGCGGCAGCGAGCGCACGTCGGGCAGGAAGTGGTCGATGGCCGCGCCCAGCGCCACGGCGCAGACCAGCGCGCCCAGCAGCGGCTTCCACGTCAGGCGCACGGCCGCCGTGAGCCAGCCCTCGCGCTCCACGCCCACGGCCGCGCGGGCGGTGGCGTAGGAGAAGGCCAGCTCCACCGCCACCGTCAGGAGCACGTCCCAGCCGAAGAACAGCATGGCGAGCGAGCCCGCGCCCAGGATCAGCGCCGCGCCGATGAGGAAGATCGCCACCACGGGCACGACCACCACGGCGCCCTCGTCGGCGCTGCCGATGGCGTCGGCCGCGCCGCCGGCCAGGTCGCCCAGCGCGCTGGCATCGCTGCCGCCGCCGTAGCTGCCGGAGGAACCGCCGCCGCCGAAGTCGCCGCCGCCCGTGCGCGGAATCCCTGCGCCGCCGTTGCCGCCCCCGCCGCGGGGCCAGGGGATGTCGGGGACGAAGTCCAGCCCGTCGAGGCTGCCGTCGCCCTCATCCTTGCCGCGCGCGCGCCAGCGCACCAGCCGCGCCGCCCACGCGCGCAGCACCAGCAGGTAGCCCAGGTAGCCGACCGTCAGCGTCACCAGGTAGCGCAGCGCCAGCGTTTCCACGCCCAGCAGCATCTGCAGGTGCGAGGCGCACCACATCAGCACCAGCGTGAAGCTGCCGATCAGCAGCCCGTGCCAGCGCAGACTGTAGCGCTGCTGCAGGGTGCGTGCCACCTGCCGGCGCTGTGGCATGCGCACGGAGCGCCAGCCGGAGGCCTTCTTCTTCCCGGGCGTGCTAGCCATCTATGGATACCTCGTCAGTCCACAGACACCGGCACGCGCTGCGCCAGCGCGCACATCAATTCATAGCCCACGGTGCCTGCGGCCTGCGCTACTTCGTCGATGGGCAGCACGGCACCGTTGCTGGCGCGGCCCCACAGCGTGACCTCGCTGCCGAAGCCCACCGGCATGCCGCTGGCGATGAGCGGCGTGAGGTCCACCGTGACCATGTCCATGCTCACCCGCCCCACGAGCCGCGTGCGCACGCCGTTCACCAGCACCGGCGTGCCGGTGTCGCAGTGGCGCGGGTAGCCGTCGGCATAGCCGCAGGCGGCCACACCGATGGTCAGCGGCCCCTCGGCCGTGAAGCGCGAGCCGTAGCCCACCGTGTCGCCCGCCTGCAACTGCTGCACGGCGAGCAGGCGCGTGGCCAGCGTCATGGTGGGCGCGAGCTGCCAGCGGGCCGCATCGTTCTCGGGGAAGTCGGGCGCGCTGCCGTACAGCACGATGCCCGCGCGCACCCAGTCGGCGCGCACGCGCGCGTCGTTGCCCGCGTGGCGCAGGGTGGCGGCGCTGTTGCTCACGCTGCGCTCGCCGGGCAGGTCCTGCGTGGCGGTGTCGAACGCGGCCATCTGGTGCGCGATGCCGCGCGGGCCGTCGGCGTCGCTGAAGTGGGTCATGAACGAGATCTCGTCGACCTGCGGCAGCGCGTTGAGCCGCGCCCACGCCGCGCGGAAGCGCTGGGGCGCGAAGCCCAGGCGGTTCATGCCCGAATTCATCTTGAGGAACACCCGGTGCGGCACCTGCGTCTTGTGGGCCGCGAGCATGTCGATCTGCTCGTCGCAGTGCACGGCGTGCCACAGTGACAGGCGCGAGCACAGCTCCAGGTCGCGCGGCTCGAACACGCCTTCGAGCAGCAGGATGGGGCCGCGCCAGCCCAGGTGCCGCACGCGCTCGGCCTCGGCCAGGTCCAGCAGCGCGAAACCGTCGGCGCCGCGCAGGCCTTCGAACACCCGCTCGATGCCGTGCCCGTAGGCATTGGCCTTGACCACGGCCCAGGTTTTGGCGTCGGGAACCGACTGGCGCACGCGCGCCAGGTTGTGGTGCAGCGCGGCGGTGTGGATGGTGGCGTGGATGGGGCGTGGCATAGAGGGTTTGACCGGGTGGAGTGCACTGGATTCTGGCATCGCCGCCGTTTATCCCCGTGATATAACCGCCAGTCACTTGCGACGGGTCTCCACATTTAACAGGGCATCAGCCGGGCTGATGCACCCACCAGCCATTCGATGAAGCGCGGTTTTTACACCATCATGTCGGCGCAGTTTTTCAGCTCGCTGGCCGACAACGCACTTTTCGTGGCCGCCGTGGAACTCCTGCGCACCGAGGGCGCACCCGAGTGGCAGCGCGCCGCGCTGGTGCCGATGTTCGCACTCTTCTACGTGATCCTGGCGCCCTTCGTGGGCGCTTTTGCCGACGCCCTGCCCAAGGGCAAGGTGATGTTCGTGAGCAATGCCATCAAGGTGGTGGGCTGCCTCATGATGCTGTTCGGCTCGCACCCGCTCATCGCCTACGCGGTGGTGGGCCTGGGCGCGGCGGCCTACTCGCCGGCCAAGTACGGCATCCTCACCGAGCTGCTGCCCGCGTCCCAGCTGGTCAAGGCCAACGGCTGGATCGAGGGGCTCACCATCGCGTCCATCATCCTCGGGGTGCTACTGGGCGGCCAGCTGGTGGGGCAGCACCTGTCGGGCCTGCTGCTGGGCTTCGACCTGCCGCTGATCGACACGGGCGTGGATACCCCCGCCGAATCCGCCATCGCCGCGCTGATCGCGGTGTATGCGATTGCCGCGTGGTTCAACACCCGCATCCCGCACACCGGCGTGGAAATGCGCCCGCTGCGCGCCGACCCCACGCGCGGCGTGCTGGCCAACACGCTGGGCCAGTTGCCCGATTTCTGGGCCTGCAACGCCCGCCTGTGGCGCGACAAGCTGGGCCAGATCTCGCTGGCCACCACCACGCTGTTCTGGGGAGCAGGGGCCAACCTCAAGCTGATCGTGCTGACCTGGGCCGGCGCGGCGCTGGCCTACGACACCACGCAGGCGTCGGCGTTGACCGGCGTGGTCGCCGTGGGCACGGCCGTAGGCGCCGTGGTGGCCTCGATGCGCATGCGCCTGGACGCGGCCACCAAGGTCATCCCGCTGGGCATCGGCATGGGGCTGCTGCTGATCCTGATGGTGTTCATCCGCGACATCTGGGTGGCCGTTCCCTTCCTCGTCCTGCTGGGCGGGCTGGGCGGCTTCCTGGTGGTGCCCATGAACGCGCTGCTGCAGCACCGGGGCCACAACCTCATGGGCGCGGGCCGCTCCATCGCCGTGCAGAACTTCAACGAGAACGCCTGCATCCTGGGCCTGGGCGCGTTCTACAGCCTGTCGCTCAAGCTCGGGCTGTCGGTGTTCGGCGCCATTACCGCGTTCGGCCTGGTGGTCGCCGGCACCATGTGGATCATCCGCCGCTGGCACCAACGCAACTGCGTGAACCACCGCGAGGAAGTGAACCACCTGCTGCACATCGCGCGGCACGACACGCACCACTGATCCGGCGCACGCCATCACTACTGTTTCGATAGCTGCCAGCGCTTGGCCACAAAGCGCTGGAACCCCTTTTTGCATGCAATCGCCCCTGCCTTTCGCCGCCCTGCTGTTCAACGCCTTCGTCTGGGGGCTGGCGTGGTGGCCGTTCCAGCACATGCACCGGGCGGGCCTGCATCCCCTGTGGGCCACAGCCTGCATGTACGCGGTGGTGCTGCTGGGCTTGCTGGCGTGGCGCCCCGGCCTTTGGGCGCAGGTGCGCCAGCATCCGCAGCTGTGGCTGCTGGCGCTGAGCTCGGGGCTCAACAACGTGGCCTTCAACTGGGCCGTGACCATTGGCGACGTGGTGCGCGTGATTCTGCTGTTCTACCTGATGCCCGCCTGGGCGGTGCTGCTGGCCTGGCGCATCCTGGGCGAGCGCCCCACGCCCTCGGCGCTGCTGCGGCTGGTGCTGGCCTTCAGCGGCGTGGTGCTGGTGCTGCTGCCCGAGGGCGCGCCCGCCGCCCGGCTGCTGCACAACCTCAGCCTGGCCGATGGACTGGCGCTGCTGGGCGGCTTCATGTTCGCGCTCACCAACGTGACGCTGCGGCGCCTGCACGCCGTGCCGGGGCCCGCGCGCATGTTCGCGATGTTCGGCGGCTGCATGCTGATGGCGCTGGCCGTGGCCTTTGCCGGGCGGCAGGCCGGCGTGGTCGATCCCTTTCCGGCCGTGAACGGCACCTGGGTCGCCACCGGCCTGCTGCTGGCCGGCGTGCTCCTGCTGGGCAACTGGGCGCTGCAGTTCGGCGCGGCGCGCCTGGCGGCCGGCACGACGGCGCTGGTGATGCTGTCGGAAGTGGTTTTCGCCAGCGGCTCGTCCATGCTCGCGGGTGCTGCGCAGCCTACGGCGCGCACGCTGGTCGGAGGTGCGCTGGTCTTAGGTGCGGCGCTGCTGGCCGCCCTGCGGCGGTAACGTCTCTGCTGTAGGCCGACGCCGCGAGTGTGCGCCGCCGGATGGACGGCGCGCAAGGCGCGGCCTAAATTGAAGGCCTTAGCCATCTCCTGAGCCCCACCATGACTTCCCCGTCCCACCCCTGGATCGCGCTTGCCGTGGTGGCTGCCGCCACGCTTGGCGCCTGCGACAGCCGCCCGGGCGGCGGCACGCCGACGCCCAGCCCCGCCCCCGTGCCGCAACCCGTCGCATCCGCGCCCGCTTCCACCGATGGCGGCCACCCTTCCGAACCGGACAAGCCCGCATCGGAGCCCGCGGCGACTGCCGCGCCCGGCCCCGGTGAAGGCGAGGGCGCCGCCGCGACGAGCGAGCTGGCCAAGCCCCGGCCGTAAGTAACGGGGGATGCCGGCCGGCGTACCATGGCGGCAACGTCGTCCACCCGCCCCCGAGGAGCAGCACCATGGCCAGCATCTACGATTTCGAAGCCCTGCAGATGAACGGGCAGACCGTGCCCCTGTCGCAGTACCGCGGCAAGGTGCTGCTCATCGTGAACACCGCCAGCGCCTGCGGCTTCACGCCGCAGTTCGGCGGGCTGGAGGAGCTGCACCAGCAGTACGCCGGCAAGGGGCTGGTGGTGCTGGGCTTCCCGTGCAACCAGTTCGGCAGCCAGGACCCGGGCAGCAACGACGAGATCGCGAGCTTCTGCCAGCTCAACTATGGCGTGAGCTTTCCGATGATGGCCAAGATCGACGTGAACGGCGCCAACGCCTCGCCGCTGTACCAGTGGCTCACGGCCGAGGCCCCGGGCCTGCTGGGCAGCAAGGCGATCAAGTGGAACTTCACCAAGTTCCTGGTGGGCAAGGACGGCCGGGTGATCCGCCGCTATGCGCCGCAGGATGCGCCGAAGAAGCTGGCGGGGGACATCGAGGCGGCGCTGGCCGGCTGAGGGACCGCGCGGGCGGCAGGCCGAACAGCGGCCGCAGCCACCGCACCCGCTGCACCACCGCCGTCATCCCCCAGCAGCAGCCCACCGTGCCCGCCACCAGGGCCAGCGGCTCCAGCAGCGGGCCCAGCTGCCATGGCGCCAGGGCCAACGCCAGCACGATGATGGCCGTCTGGTGCAGCAGGTACCAGGGGTAGACCGATGCATTGGCCCAGCGCAGCCAGGGCCAGGGACGGTTGAGCCGGTGGTGTGCCCAGCCCAGGATGGCGAGCAGCGCGGCCCACAGGTAGGCGTCCGCCAGCACGCGCAAGGGCAGGCGCGCGGCCTGGGCGCCGTGCCGCTGCGCCAGGCCCAGCAGCCCCAGGTACAGCGCCAGCAGGGCCGCGGCAAGGGCCAGCGTGCGCCAGCGCAGGCGCACCAGTTCGGCCCACAGGCCCGCGTCCAGCCCGATCCAGTACCCATAGACGAAGACCGTGAAGTACACGGCGTGCAGCCAGCCATCGTGCACCAGGTCGTGCGTGGGCGGGAAATGGGGCCACAGCAGCACCGAGTACAGCGCCAGCGGCAACACCGGCACCACGGCGAGCGCAAGGCCGCGCAGGCCGGTGAACGCCGCGCGCAGCCGCCGGCCGGGGCGGGATTCGGCCAGCGGCAGGAGGAACGCCAGCACCACGGTGTAGACCCAGAGGTAGGCCAGGTACCAGAGGTGGTTCCAGGTGACGCCGAAATCCCAGCCGTCGAACGCGCCGGCGGGCCAGGGGCCGCCGCTGTAGTAGCGCCGCAGGAAGTCCCCGAAACCCGGCGCGATGAGGCCGTTGGCCACGCCCTGGGCGTAGGGCTGGTAGGGCACGACCACGGCCATGCCGAAGGCCAGGGGCAGCAGCAGGCGCAGGCTGCGCAGCCGCAGGAGGCCGGGCACGGACTGGCCCCGGCGAACGAGCCCGAAGGCCAGGCCCGAGATGAGGAACACCAGGTCCATGCGCCAGAGGTTGAGCGCGCGCATCGGCACCTGCAGCCAGTCGGCCGCGTGCGGGCTCTTGAGATGCCAGTGCCAGTCCGCCACGTAGTACATGGCGACGTGGTAGAGGATGACGAGCGCGAAGGCCAGGGCGCGCAGGGCGTCGATGTCGTGGCGGCGGGAGGACATGGATGGATGGCGGAATAGCAGCGTCGGGGCGCCATCGTGGACCTGAAAAGGGCTCGGCGCCCCCCGAATGGGACGGGCGGCGGCCCCGTGGGACGAACCGCGCCGCCACCGGGCCGCACCAGCCCGCCGGCTGCCTACACTCGCCCCATGACCCCTGCCACCCCACCCACCTGGCCCGGCCGCTACCTGCACGATGCGGCCCTGCGCCGCCGCGTCGAAGTGGGCTTCTGGGCCGCCGTGCTGCTGGTGCAGGCAGTGTTCAACGCGGGCGTGACGTGGCTCGACCACGCAGCCGCCGGCCGGCGGCTGCTGCCCTGGGAGCCCGCGCTGTGGGAACTGACCAGCACCGCCGTGGTGGCGGCGCTCATCCCGGCCGTGGCGGCGTTCGAGCGGCGGTTTCCGCTGCACTGGGACACGCTGGCGCGCCACCTGCCCTGGCACGTGCTGGGCAGCGCGGCCTACTGCACCCTGCACCTGGCCGGCATGCTGGCCCTGCGCCATGCCGCCTACGCCGTGCTGGACACGCCCTACCGCCCCGGCGGCTGGTGGGCCGTGTGGGGCTATGAATACCTCAAGGACGCGCGCACCTACGCGCTCATCGTGAGCACGCTGGCGGGCTACCGCCTGCTGCTGCTGCGTCTGCAGGGCGAAGCCCGGCTGCTGGACGCGCCCGAGCCGGCGCCCGCACCCACGGCCGCGCCTCCCAGCCCGCCGCCGCCCCCGCCCGTGGCGCGGCCCGAGCGCTTCCTGGTGCGCAAGCTGCGCCGCGAATTCCTCATCGCCGCCAGCGACATCGCCTGGCTGCAGGCGCAGGGCAACTACGTGGGCCTGCACGTGAACGGGCACGACTACCTGCTGCGCTCCACGCTCACGGACTTCCTAGCGCAGCTCGATCCGGCGCGCTTCGTGCGGGTGCACCGCAGCTACGCCGTCAACCTGGATGCCGTCGCCGTGATCGAACCGCTGGACAGCGGCGATGCGCGCCTGACCATGAAGGACGGCAGCACCGTGCCGTGCAGCCGGCGCTACCGGGAAGCGCTGGCTTAGAGCGTGTTCAAGACGAGCAGGCCGCCGGCCACTCCAGCGGCCGCGAGCCCATCTCCGCCTCCACCTTGCGCAGCATGTCGGCCAGCGTCTTGCCCGGCTCCTGGCGGAACTGCTCCTCCAGCACCACCCAGTCCACGATGCGGTCGATGCGAAAGCCCCGGAAGTCGCCCCGCAGCTCGCACCAGGCCGACAGCGTCCAGACCTTGCCCCAGTAGAAGCAGCCCAGCGGGCGCAGGCGGCGCACGCTGGGGCGGCCCTGCACGTCGGCGTAGTCGATCTGCACCACGTGGCGGCTGTGCACGGCCTCGCGCAGCGCCTGCAGGGCGGCCTGGGCGCGCGCATCCAGCCCCACCGAGGGCGCGTACAGCGCCTGCGACTCGGCCGCGGCGCGGGCGGCCGGGGGCAGCACCGACAGGATCTTGCCCAGCGCTCCCTCCACCTCGCGCGCCAGCCCGGCGTCGAGCCAGGCCTGGGCCAGCCGCGCGGCCGCCACCAGCGCATTGGCCTCGCCCTGGCTGAACATCAGCGGCGGCAGCTCGAAGCCCGCGCCCAGGCGGTAGCCCACGCCGGCCTCGCCTTCGATGGGCACGCCCTGGTGCTGCAGGTCCGCCACGTCGCGGTAGATGGTGCGCGGCGAGACCTCCAGCCGCTCGGCCAGGAAGGCGGCCGTGGACAGGCGCCGGCCCCGGATGAGCTGGACGATCTGGAACAGGCGGTCGGCGCGGCGCATATGACTATTTTGACCTCTGGCACCCATGAATCAAGCGCCAACAGCTATCAATGTAGGAGCAATTTGCTCAAATCCCAGGCCCCCCCTCCACGCGCAGCGCGCGGCCTTGCTGCACCACCACGTGGCCCTCGGCCTCCAGGCGCTGCATCTGCCGCTCGGCGCCTCCAGGGTACTTGGGGTTGAGGCTCCCATCGGCCTTGAGCGTGCGCCAATAGGGTGTGGCGGGACCTTCCCCTGCCTGCTCGGCCTCGTCGGCGGCGCGAGCTACCAGCGTGGCGAAGATGCCCGTGGTCACTGCGCATCCGGCTTGCGCGCCATGTTCGGTCGCCAGCTCGGCCGCAATGGCGCGCACCGTCATGAGCTGGCCAGGCGGGATGCGGCGCATGACGGCCTCCACCTCCCGGGGCGAGGGCACGACGATCAGTCCCTCGCCCAGGCGCTTGCGCAGGGGTTCGGGGATGGGCTTGACCTGCGGCAAGTGCTTATAGCGCGCCAGTCTGGCGCGCCAGGAGTCGGGGGAAGAGCGCGATGCCATGGTGGACAGCGGGTGCGCCTTTGCTTCTGCCGCCTCGGCTTCTCAGGCCACCACGCCGATGTGGATGCGCACCCGGTCCGGCCCTTCGTAGGCCTCGAAATCCGTGCCGAAGCGGCGCCGCACCTGCGGGTTGTCGGCGAAATAGCGCCAGATGGCGCCCCAGGTCTCGATCACCATCTGCGGCATGCTGCCCTGGCCGGTGAAGACGAGGTAGTCGCCCGGCTCCACGTCCACGCGCACCGTGCCCGGCACGGGGGCCGCGGGGGCCGCCGCCACGGCCACGCCGGCGGTGACGTCGAACGCGCCGTGCGCGTCCGATTCATAGCCGCTGTAGACGCCGAAGATGCGGCCGTCCTCGCCCCGGCCGGGCAGCTTGCGCTCCCAGCTCTCGCTGAAGAAGCGGTCCCACAGGCCGCCGATGCGTGCGGTGCCGGGGTCCGTCTCCTCGCTGTTGCGGGTGCGCACGGCCAGGCCGGCGACGCTGAATGCGGGGATCCGCGTGGGGGTGGGCTAGGTCATGGGCCGGGTCCTCTCTCTGTTCGTCAGGGTGTGGTTGCGAGAAGAGAGGGATGTTGCCGGCCCGCTACTGACAACCTCATGTCAGCAGCGATGGCGGAGCAGATCCTACGCGCCCTGGGATGCCGGAGCGGCGGCCGCAGCCATGCGGCGCGCGCGCTCGATCTGCTGGCCCACGGCGCGGGGGGCCATGCCGTACATGTCGGCGAACGCCTCCAGCGTCTGGCCGCTGGCCTCGAAGGCGCGCAGCAGGGCTTCGTCCCGGGCGTTGCGGGCCGACCATTCGGCGAAGGCCTCCTCCAGGATGGCGTTGGCCGCCTCGTCGCGGCTTGCTACCCGCGCAGCGTAGTCCTCGCGCGAGAGGCCCGAGGCCTCGAACGCGGCGATCATGCGGCCGCGCAGGCGGGGCAGCAGGTCTTCCGTCGCGCGGGCCTTCTTGCGGCGGTAGACCTCCAGCAGCGCGTGGTGCACATGCTCGGGGGCCATGGCCTCCACGGGCTGGCCGGAGAGGTCGTGGCGTTTCTCGCCGGCCGCCACGCTCTGCAGGTAGCGCGTGGAGCGGGTGTGCAGCCCCAGGGCGGCCTTCAGGTCTTCCTTCTCGAACACGCCGGGGTGCGCGGCCTGCAGGTCCTGGAAGATGCCGCGCTTGAGCGGGCGGAACACGGCGCCGAACAGGTGGGGGTACAGGGCGGCGAGCTGCTCCAGCACCGGGTGGGTGCGCAGCGGCGCGGCAGCGGTGGCGGGCGCTGCGGCACCCGGCTCGCGCGGCGCCTGGCGCCGGTCACGGCCGCCGCGGCGCGATGCGCCGGAGCGCCGGGGCTGCTGGGCCGCGGTTTCCATGGCGGGCGCCTCGGCCGGCGCGGGCGATGCCGGGGCGGCGGTCGTTGGTTCGGGGGCGGACACGGAGTCGGTCATGGCAATGCGAGTGGGCAGCAACAAAACCCTCAATCATGCCAGCGCTTCGTCCAGCACCTCGATCCAGTGCCGCACGGGCGTGTCCGTGCCGCTTTGCAGGTGCGTGATGCAGCCGATGTTGGCCGACAGGATCGCGCCGGGCGGCTGTTCGCCGAAGGCCTCGCCCAGGGCGCCCAGCTTGCGGTCGCGCAGCTGGTACGACAGCTCCGGGTTCAGCACCGAGTAGGTGCCCGCCGAGCCGCAGCACAGGTGCGATTCGGTGCGCGCCGTGCGCAGCTGGAAGCCCAGGCGCGCGAGCTGCGTCTCGACGCCGCCGCGAAGCTTCTGGCCGTGCTGCAAGGTGCAGGGCGGGTGGTAGGCGTAGAGCGTGCCAGCGGCGGGCCGCACGCGGCCCGCAAGCTTGTCGGCCAGCTCGGGCAGCAGGGCGGGCAGCAGCTCCGACAGATCGCGCGTGAGGGCGCTGATGCGTGCGGCCTTGGCGGCATAGCGCGGGTCGTCCTTCAGGATGTGGCCGTATTCCTTGACGGTGACGCCGCAGCCCGAGGCGTTCATCACGATGGCCTCCACCTCGCCGCTGTCCACCTGCGGCCACCAGGCGTCGATGTTGGCGCGCATCTCGGCCTTGCCGCCGTCCTGGTCGTTGAGGTGGAACTTCACCGCGCCGCAGCAGCCCGCCTTGGCGGCCACGACGGTCTGGATGCCCACGGCATCGAGCACGCGGGCGGTGGCGGTGTTGATGTTGGGCATCATCGCGGGCTGCACGCAGCCCGCGAGCATCAGCACCTTGCGCGCATGCGTGCGCGCGGGCCAGGCGCCGGCCTTCTGCGGCGCCGGCACCTTGGCCTTGAGCGCGGCGGGCAGCAGGCCGCGCACGCTTTGGCCCAGCTTCATGGCGGGGGCGAACAGGGGCGAGGGCAGGCCTTCCTTGAGCGCCCAGCGCAGCGCTTTCTCGCCCAGAGGGCGCGGCACTTTCTCGTCGACGATCTTGCGTCCGATGTCCACGAGGTGGCCGTACTGCACGCCGCTCGGGCAGGTGCTTTCGCAGTTGCGGCAGGTCAGGCACCGGTCCAGGTGCATCTGCGTGGCGCGCGTGGGCGCGGTGCCTTCGAGCACCTGCTTGATGAGGTAGATGCGCCCACGCGGGCCGTCCAGCTCGTCGCCCAGGATCTGGTAGGTAGGACAGGTGGCGGTGCAGAAGCCGCAGTGCACGCATTTGCGCAGGATGGCTTCGGCTTCCTGGCCATCGGCGCGGGCGCGGTATTCAGAGGCGAGTTGGGTTTGCATGGCGCATGCCTGGTCGGAGGAAAATTCAGTCAGGGAGAAATCAGCCTGCGCAAGGTCTCGGGCAGCCGCTCCCGGTCGGCCCACAGGGGCGGCAGCGACAGCGCCAGCAGCACCAGGGCCAGCGGCACCACGAACACGAAGCCCAGGTGCTTGAAGCCCGCCGCGCCCGCGATGCCGCCCACGAGGAACATGCCCACCAGCCCGGCGAACAGCCGCAGCCGGGCGTGGTTGGCGCGCACCTGCTGCTCGGGCGGGGCGCCGGTGCGGTTCCAGTAGAGCATCTTGCCCAGCTCTATCCCCAGGTCGGTCACCACGCCCGTCATGTGCGTGGTGCGGATCTGTGACGAGGACATCTTGGTGACCGTGGCGTTCTGCAGCCCCATGATGAAGGACAGCAGCAGTACGGTGGCCGGCACCGCGAACGGTGTGGGCCAGCTCAGGGTGATGGCGCCCACCAGCCCGAACAGCAGCATGAGCACGGCCACCACCAGCAGCGGCAGCGCGTAGCTGCTGTGCAGCTTGCGCTGGCGCGCCCAGTTGACCATGATGGCCGTGGCGGCCGCGCCGCTCACGAAGGCCAGCAGCGCGCCCAGGGCGCCCAGCACCAGCGCCATGTTGCCCAGCACGAGGTTGTCGGCCAGCATGGAGATGAAGCCCGTCATGTGCGAGGTGTACAGGTGCACCACCAGGAAGCCCCCGGCGTTGACCGCGCCCGCGTTGAAGGCCAGCAGCAGGCCCAGCACGCGGTTGCTGGTCACCGTGCGGTGGTGTCCGGTGAGGTGGCGCAGGCGGCGCATCAGAACATGCGGCCCGGGTTGAAGATGCCGGCCGGGTCGAAGCTGCGCTTAAGCCGTGCGTGGATCTGCTCCAGCGCACGGGACTTCAGGTCAAAAATGCCTCCAGCGCTTGTCCCGCCTGCGCTGGCAGCTCTGAAAACAGAAGCACTCCCGCCCACGGCGGCAGCCGCTTCGCGCAGCGCATCGCCCGCCGTTTCGGGGGCCTGCACCCAGCGCAGCGCGCCGTGCCATTCCACCAGTGGCGGCGCCAGGCCGGGCAGGGCGAGCACGGGCGCGGTGGCGGGCAGCGACAGGCGCCACAGCGCGTGGCCGCTGGCGCGGGCGGCGAACCAGGGCAGGGTCTGCTCGCGGCAGGCAGTCCAGTCGGGCGCCACAGCGGCGCTGTCCAGCCGGGTGCCGCCCATGCCCTTGCACGCGGCCTCCACGGCGGCCACGGCGCCGCGCAGGCGCAGGTACAGCGTGCCCACGCCGGCGTCCTCCACCCAGCAGCTCGCATTCAGGGGCAGGGGCTGGCCGCCCCAGTCGTGCAGACGGCGCAGTGCTTCGTCCTGGCCGCATTCGAAGCGCAGCGTGGCCTCGCCCGGCGGCACAGGCAGCACCTTGAGGCTGACTTCGGTAAGCAGCCCCAGCGTGCCCCAGGCCCCGGCCATGAGGCGCGACACGTCGTAGCCGGCCACGTTCTTCATCACCTGCCCGCCGAAGGTGAGCAGCTCGGCCCGGCCGTTGAGCAGGGTGACGCCCAGCAGGTAGTCGCGCACCGCGCCCACGCTGGCGCGCGCGGGGCCCGACAGGCCCGCCGCCACCATGCCGCCCACGGTGGCGCCCTCGCCGAAGTGCGGCGGCTCGAAGGGCAGGCACTGGCCCTTTTCAGCCAGCAGTGTCTCCAGCTCCGCCAGCGGCGTGCCGGCGCGCACGGTGACCACCAGCTCGCTGGGCTCGTAGCTCACGATGCCGCTCAGGGCGCGGGTGTCGAGCACCTCGCCACGCAGCGCCAGCCCATGGAAGTCCTTGGTGCCGCCGCCACGCAGGCGCAGCGGGGTCTGGTCGGCGGCGGCGGCGCGCACGCGGTCGGCGATCGGGGCAAGGGCGGAGTCCATGGTTTGTATCGTAGCGGCCGACCCGGCCGGGCCGGCCGCCCCCTGCCATGAATTTTTTGAACAGGCCGCTTGCAATAAAAAAGCCCGCCGGTGGTCGGCGGGCTGAAAGAACCTAGAGGAGTAACTCGCTTGTTTTTCTACGACGCCGCGGTGCCACCAGACACCGCAGCGCGTCGGGCGCCGGCGGACGGATCAGCGGTTGTACGCCGTCTCGCCGTGCGAAGTGATGTCCAGGCCTTCGCGCTCGGCTTCTTCCGGCACACGCAGGCCCACCAGCAGATCGGCGATCTTGTAGGCGATGAAAGCCACCACGCCGGACCACACGATGGTGAACAGCACGCTCTTGACCTGCACGAAGACCTGATGGCCCATGGCAAAGTCCGCGCCCTGCGTGCCGCCCAGGCCGGGGGCTGCGAACACGCCGGTCAGGATGGCGCCGACGATGCCGCCCACGCCGTGCACGCCGAACACGTCGAACGCATCGTCCACGTTGAGCAGGCGCTTGAGGCCGCCCACGCCCCACAGGCAGACCACGCCGGCAATCAGGCCCAGCACGATGGAGCCCATGGGGCCCACGAAGCCCGCGGCGGGCGTGACGGCCACCAGGCCCGCCACGGCGCCGGACGCGGCGCCCAGCATGGAGGCCTTGCCCTTGTGCAGCGCTTCACCGGCAATCCACGACAGGGTGGCGGCGGCAGTGGCCAGCACGGTGTTCACGAAGGCCAGGCCTGCGTTGCCGTTGGCGGCACCGGCGGAACCGGCGTTGAAGCCGAACCAGCCCACCCACAGCAGCGAGGCGCCCACCATGGTCAGCGTCAGGCTGTGGGGCGTGAGCGCTTCCTTGCCGAAGCCGATGCGCTTGCCCACCATGTAGGCGCCCACAAGGCCGGCGATACCGGCGTTGATGTGCACCACGGTGCCGCCGGCGAAGTCCAGCGCGCCGTCGGCGCCCAGCAGGCCGCCGCCCCACACGATGTGGGCCATGGGCAGGTAGCTGAAGGTGAACCACAGCACCGAGAACAGCAGCACGGCGGAGAACTTGATGCGCTCGGCGAACGAGCCCACGATCAGCGCCACGGTGATGGCGGCGAAGGTGCCCTGGAACGCGATGAACACGTATTCGGGAATGGTCGCCAGCGCGCCGAAGGTCTCCTGGGTCACGCCCTTGAGGAAGATCTTGTCGAGGCCGCCGATGAACTTGCCCTCGCCCGAGAACGCTAGGCTGTAGCCGTAGATGGCCCACAGCAGCGAGATCAGCGAGAAGATCACGAAGACCTGCATCAGCACCGACAGCATGTTCTTGCTGCGGCCCAGGCCGCCGTAGAACAGCGCGAGGCCGGGGATGGTCATCAGGATCACGAGCAGCGTGGAGGTCAGCATCCAGGCGGTGTCGCCGGAATCGACCTTGGGCGCGGGGGCTTCCGCAGCGGCGGGTGCGGCCGCCTCGGCGGCAGCGGGGGCCGGTGCGGCAGCGGGCGCGGCCTCGGCCGGAGCCGATGCCGCCGCATCGGCGGCGGGTGCCTGGGCCAGCACCGCCGGCGCGCCCGAGAGCAGGCTCAGGCCCAGGAGGAAGGAAGCAAGCAGTTTTTTCATGGCGTTTCTCTTCTCTTTCGTGTGATGCGGCGGGCCCTTACAGGGCTTCCTTGCCGGTTTCGCCGGTGCGGATGCGCACCACCTGCTCCAGATGGCTCACGAAGATCTTGCCGTCGCCGATCTTGCCGGTGCGGGCGGCGCTTTCGATGGACTCGATCACGCGGTCCACGAGGTCGTCCGACACGGCGGCCTCGATCTTGACCTTGGGCAGGAAATCGACCACGTACTCGGCGCCGCGGTACAGCTCGGTGTGGCCCTTCTGGCGACCGAAGCCCTTGACCTCGGTCACCGTGATGCCTTGCACGCCGATGTCGGAGAGCGCTTCGCGCACTTCGTCGAGCTTGAAGGGCTTGATGATGGCTGTCACCATTTTCATTTGAGGATCCTCCGGATGGGGGCACAGCAGCCTGCGCCCGCTGCGATTGGCTTACAGGGTTTTGGTGAGCGTGATGATCAGGCGCGACTTGTTGACGTCGCCGAAGAAGGCCTTCTTGTTGGCACCCACCACGGCGGCGCCGAGCGACAGGCCGTCGCCGAAGTCATAGGCGCCACCCACGCTGTAGTCCATGTAGTTGGGCACGCCCGTGTCCTTGATGTCGCTGGCGAAGCGGGTGAAGCCCACCGACGCCTTGAGCGTGATGCTGGGCGCGACCTCCTGGGCGAAGGCTAGGCCCAGGTAGCCGGTGTTGCGGCCCTTCAGGCCCGAGCCCGCCTTGGCGCCGGCCCAGCCGAAGTAGTCCTTGGAGATGGTGTGCGAGTACTTGGCGGAGAACGGGCCGAAGGCGGCGGAGCCGTACAGCTCGGTGGTGTTGCCGTTGGCGTTGCCGGGGTAGATGTAGGTCAGCACGCCCAGGTCGAAGTCCATGTCCGCGGCCTTGAACTTGTAGCCGCCGTACAGGTCGGATTCGAGCGAGTTGTTGGCCAGCCAGTCCACGCTGGAGTTCCAGTTGCCCACGTACCAGCCGGATTCGCCGAAGGTGTAGTCGAAGCCGCCTTGCAGTGCGGGCTTGACGGCCTTGGACTTGCTGCCGTCCTGGTCCTGGCCGCGGAACTTGTAGTTCGACGTGAGGCTGACGTTGCCCGAAAGCTGGGCGCTGGCGAGCAGGGGAAGGGTTGCTGCGATAGCGACACCCAGGGTCTTGATGATTGCGCGGCTCATGGTTCCTCCGGTTGGGGACAAAGTAGGGATGAAGGCCTCTAAGCACGGACCGTGCCACGGCCTCCGACACCATCCGCACACGCTGTTGCGCCGCGTTACAACGTTCCCGGTACAGTGGCGGTGTGCCTGCGCACGGCCCGCGCACCCGCTTGGTGCAGGGCGCGAATGGCCCGTCGCCGAAAACCACAAAACGCACCCATCTGGGGAGAAACCGCTTCATGAGTCTTGCTTTGGTGCAAAGCCGCGCCCTTCTGGGGCTGCAGGCGCCGTCGGTCACGGTGGAAGTGCATCTGGCCAACGGCCTGCCCAGCTTCACCCTGGTGGGCCTGGCCGAGGTGGAGGTGAAGGAGGCGCGCGAGCGCGTGCGCTCGGCGCTGCAGAACGCGGGGCTGGAGTTTCCCCACAACAAGCGCATCACCGTGAACCTCGCGCCCGCCGACCTGCCCAAGGACTCCGGCCGGTTCGACCTGCCCATCGCGCTGGGCATCCTGGCCGCCAGCGGGCAGGTCGACGGCAGCCGCCTGGCCGGGTACGAGTTCGCGGGCGAGCTGTCGCTGTCGGGCGAACTGCGGCCCGTGCGCGGCGCGCTGGCCACCAGTCTGGCACTGCGCCGCCAGCAGGCGGACAGCACGCTCGTGCTGCCTCCCGGCAGCGCGGAAGAAGCCGCCCTGGTGCCCGAGGCCCAGGTCGTGCGCGCCCGCCATCTGCTGGACGTGGTGCGCGCCTTCCTGCCGCCCGGGAGCATGGCCCCGGACGCTGCGGACGGCGATGGCTGGGCCCTGCTGCAGGCCGCACCGCTGGCGGCCGGCACCCACGGCCCCGACATGGCGGACGTGAAGGGCCAGTCCGCCGCCCGGCGCGCGCTGGAGATCGCCGCCGCGGGCGCCCACAGCGTGCTCATGGCGGGGCCTCCGGGCTCGGGCAAATCCATGCTGGCGCTGCGCTTCGCAGGGCTGCTGCCGGCGATGACGGTGCAGGAGGCGCTGGAGAGCGCGGCCATCGCCAGCCTGGCCGGGCGCTTCCGGCCGGAGGCGTTTGGACGGCGGCCTACGGGCGCGCCGCACCATACGTCGAGCGCGGTGGCGCTGGTGGGCGGCGGCTCGCCCCCGAAGCCCGGCGAGATCTCCCTGGCCCACAACGGAATCCTGTTCCTCGACGAGCTGCCCGAATTCCCCCGCGCCGCGCTGGAAGCCCTGCGCGAGCCGCTGGAGACCGGCCACATCACCATCGCGCGCGCTGCGCAGCGGGCGGACTTTCCGGCGCGCTTCCAGCTCGTCGCCGCGATGAACCCCTGCCCCTGCGGCTTCCTCGGGTCCAGCCAGCGCGCCTGCCGCTGCACGCCCGACCAGATCCACCGCTACCAGGGCAAGCTCAGCGGCCCGCTGCTGGACCGCATCGACCTGCACGTGGAGGTGCCCGCCCTGCCCGCCGAGCAGCTCGTGCAGACGCCGCCGGGCGAACCCAGCGCCGCCATCCGCGAGCGCGTGGCCCGGGCGCGCGAGCGGGCGCTGGCGCGCCAGGGCCAGCCCAACCACGCGCTGCAGGGCCAGGAGATCGACACGCACCTGCGCCTGAGCGACGAGGCCGCGAAGTTCCTCAACACCGCCGCCGCGCGCCTGGGCTGGTCGGCACGCAGCACGCACCGCGCGCTGAAGGTGGCGCGCACCATCGCCGACCTGGCCGGCGCCGACGCCACCGAGACCGGCCACGTGGCCGAGGCCGTGCAGTACCGGCGCGTGCTGCGCGCGCCGGGCTGATCCATCCGGCCTCAGAGGAACATGCCGCCCGAGGCCTCGATGCGCTGGGCGTTCACCCAGCCGGTGGCCGGCTGCAGCAGCGCGGCCACCAGCGGGCCGATGTCGTCCGGCAGGCCCACGCGGCCCAGCGCCGTCTGCGAGGCCACGAAGGCGTTGAGCTGCGCGTTGTCGCGCACGGCGCCGCCGCCGAAGTCGGTCTCGATGGCGCCCGGCGCCACCACGTTCACCGCGATGCCGCGCGGCCCCAGCTCCTTGGCCAGGTAGCGGCTGAGCACCTCGATGGCGCCCTTCATGGCCGCATAGGCGGCATAGCCCGGCAGGGCGAAGCGCGCCAGGCCCGACGAGAGATTCAGGATGCGCCCGCCGTCGTTCATCAGCGGCAGCAGCCGCTGCGTGAGGAAGAACACGCCCTTGAGGTGCACGTTGACCAGCGCGTCGAACTGCGCCTCGGTCGTGTCGGCAAACGCGGCGTGAATGCCCATGCCGGCGTTGTTGACCAGGAAGTCGAAGCGCTCGCGCTGCCAGCGGGATTGCAGCACCTGCGCCAGCTGGCCCGCGAAGGCGTCGAAGCCGCGCACGTCGCCCACGTCCAGCGGCAGGGCGGCGGCGCGGCGGCCCAGGCGCTCGATCTCGGCCACCACGGCCTGCGCCTCGGCCGCCTGCTGGCGGTAGGTCAGCACCACGTCGATGCCGCTGCGCGCGGCGGCCAGCGCGGCGCTGCGGCCCAGGCCCCGGCTGCCGCCGGTGATGAGCACGATGGGGGTGGAGGAGGAAGAAGAAGGGGATGTCGTCGTCATGGCTGTTTCCTTTGCGGGCCCGGCCGCACCGTGCGGCCGGATGAAAAGTACTTTATTGAAACCAATCCAACGAATAAATCAGCCAAAATCAGATTCATTGTCCAAACACGAAAAACAATGAACCCGCTGGACCGCATGCAGATCTTCGCCCGCGTGGCCGAGCTGAACAGCTTCACCCAGGCTGCGCGGGTGCTGGGCATTCCCAAGGCCAGCGCCTCGCTGGCCGTGCAGCAGCTCGAATCGCAGCTGGGTACGCGCCTGCTGCACCGCACCACCCGGCGCGTACAGCTCACGCAGGACGGGCTGGCGTATTACGAGCGCTGCAAGGACGTGCTGGACGACGTGGAGGAGCTGCAAGGCATGTTCCAGCAGCCCGAGGGCACGGCGCTGCGCGGCCGCGTGCGCATCGACATGTCCACCGGCGTGGCGCGCCACATGGTGCTGCCGCGCCTGCCCGAGCTGCTGCAGCACCACTCGCTGCTGGAGGTGGAGGTGAGCAGCACCGACCGCCGCGTGGATCTGGTGCGCGAGGGCTTCGACTGCGTGATCCGGGTGGGCCCCGTGGCCGAGCCCGGCCTGGTGGCGCGCCCGCTGGGCCATGTGCGGGTGGCCACCTGCGCCAGCCCCGCCTACCTGGCGCGCCTGGGCACGCCCCGCACGCTGGACGACCTGGCGCGGCACGAGCTGGTGCACTACGTGAGCACGCTGGGCACCCGCTCGGCGGGCTTCGAGGCCACGGGGCCGGACGGCGCCACGGCCTTTCTCCCCATGGCGGGCCGCGTCACCGTCAACAGCGCCGAGGCCTACCTGGGCGCCTGCCTGGCGGGGCTGGGCCTGATCCAGGTGCCGCTGCTGGGCGCGCAGGACCTGGTGGAGCAGGGCCTGCTGGTGCCGGTGCTGGCGCAGCACCCGCCGCCGCCCATGCCCGTCACGCTGCTGTACGCGCACCGGCGCCAGTTGCCCCAGCGCGTGCGCGTGGTGATGGACTGGCTGGCGCAGGTGGTGCAGGCGCGGCTTTCCTGACGGACCGAATGCTACTCACTTGATAGCTGCCAGCGCTTGACTGGCAAGCGCTGGAGGCCTATTTGGCTCTTCATGCACAATCACCCCATGTCCAGCGTCCGCACCCGCAAAGCCCCGCCGCCCCCCTGCCCCGAAACCGCCCCGGCCCCCGCCGTGGACGCGGTGGACACGCGCTTCCTGCGCACGCTGGTGGGCTACAACACGCGCCGCGCCTCGCTGGCCATCATCGAGGTGTTCATGGAGCGCATGGCCGTGTACGGCCTCAAGGTGGTGGAGTTCTCGGTGCTCTCGCTGGTGGCGCACAACCCCGGCATCACCTCGCGCCAGCTCTGCGCCACGCTGGGCGTGCTGCCGCCCAACCTGGTGGGCCTGATCGCGCTGCTGGAGCGGCGCGGCCTGATCGAGCGCCGCCCGCACCCCAGCGACGGCCGCGCCATGGGCGTGCACCTGACGCCCGAGGGGGTGGCGCTGACGGCGCAGGCCGAGCAGACCGCCGCGCAGCTGGAGGAGGACGCGACGTCGCGCCTCACCGCCGCCGAGCGCAAGACGCTGATCCGGCTGCTGCAGAAGATCTATTGAGGGCCGGTGCGCGGCAGCGCCAGCGTGGCGCACAGGCCGCCGCCCTCGGCGTTGCGCAGGCGCAGGCTGCCGCCGTGGCGCTCGGCGATGTCGCGGGCGATGGACAGCCCCAGGCCCACGCCGCCGTGCGCGCGGTTGCGCGAACCCTCGGCACGGTAGAACGGCTCGAACACCCGGTCCAGTTCCGCCTCGGGCAGGCCCGGGCCATGGTCGCGCACGGCAATGCGCACGCAGGCGCCGTCGTCGTCCAGCGTGACCTCGGCCCCGCCGCCGTAGCGCACGGCGTTGCCGACCAGGTTGGCGATGCAGCGGCGCAGCGCACCGGCCTGCGCGGGCAGGGGGCCGGCATGACCCGCCACCCGCACGGCATGGCCGCAGTCGGCCTCGTCGTCGGCCAGGCTTTGCACCAGGGCCTGCACGTCCAGCAGCGCCAGGGGCTCGCCGGCGGCCACGCCGCGCAGGTGGTCCAGCGTGGCGCCGATCATGGCGTCCATCTCGGCGATGTCGCGCGCGAAGCGTTCGCGCTCGGCGCCGCCCGGCAGGGCCTCGGCGCGCAGGCGCAGGCGGGTCAGCGGCGTGCGCAGATCGTGCGAGACGGCGGCCACGAAGCGGTCGCGGTCCTGCAGCTGGCGGCGGATGCGCGCCTGCATCTGGTTGAACACGCGGCTGGCTTCGCGGCATTCGCGCGTGCCGTCCTCGGGCAGCGGCGGGCGGTCGATGTCGCGGCCCAGCTCGCGCGCGGCGGCGGCCAGGCGGTCCATGGGCCGGGCCAGCCAGCGCGCAGCCACCCAGGCCGCCAGCAGCAGCACGCCCAGGCGCACGCCGACGTCCAGCAGCAGGCCCGTGTGCGGCCCCGGCGGGCCCGGGGGCGGCGCGGCCATGGCGTGCGCCCCGGGCGGCGGGGGCGGGGGCTCGGGGCGTGCCGGGCGCAGCTCGAACATCAGCGTGAGCGCCAGCACGTGGCTCACCAGGACGGCGGCGGCCAGCAGCAGCGCCAGGCGCCCGAACAGCGTGTCCGGCAGGCGCGCGGCGCTCACGCGGGCTCCCCGGCGTAGCCCTGCACGTCCTGCGCGTTGAAGATGTAGCCCGCGCCGCGCACGGTCTTGATGAGGGCGGGCTCGCGCGGGTCGTCGCTGAGCTTGTGGCGCAGGCGCGAGACCAGCAGGTCGATGCTGCGCTCGAAGGCATCCATGGCCCGGCCGCGCGCCTGCTCCATGAGCTGGTCGCGGCTGCACACGCGCCGGGGCGTGCCCAGGAAGGTCCAGAGCAGGCGGAACTCGGCGTTCGACAGCGGCACCACCACGCCGCGCGGCGACACCAGGTGGCGCTCCAGCCGGTGCAGCGCCCAGCCGTCGAAACGCACCACCCCGGGCGGCGGCGCGGCGCGCGCGCCCAGGCGGCGCAGCACGCTCTGGATGCGCGCCACCAGCTCGCGCGGCTCGAACGGCTTGGCCATGTAGTCGTCGGCCCCCATCTCCAGGCCCAGCACGCAGTCATAGGGGTTGGCGCGCGCAGTGAGCATGATGATGGGCACCTGCGTGTGCTGGCGCAGTTCGCGCGCGAGCGTGAGGCCGTCAGCGCCCGGCAGCATGATGTCCAGCACGATGAGGTCGATGGGGTGCGCCGCGAGCTGCGCGCGCAGCGCCGGGCCGTCGCCCGCCGCGTGGGCGGTGAAGCCGAAGCGGGCAAGGTACTGGGTCAGCAGCGTGGTGATGTCTTCGTCGTCATCGACGACCAAGATGTGGGACATGCGCAAGGGAACGGGCCGCGAGGAATGCCAGTGTAGGAACCGCGTCTCCTGGCCATGGCGCGATGTGCGCGGCTTTTGTCCGCCAGTTCGGCATCTCGGGCAGGGTTTTGTACCCGCTTCGGTACAAACAGGACAACACCGGTTTACGCGTGCCTCCAAGAATGGTTTCCAGGCCGGGGCGCTCGTCCTGGCCCCGGAACGAAAGGAAACCACCATGACGAGCATCGGCAGCATCGGCAGCGCCTGGTCCAGTGCCAGCCTGCAGCGCAGCACAGGACAGCAACGGCTGCTGTCCAAGCTGGACACCGACCAGAGCGGCGGCGTGGACGGCACGGAGCTGCAGTCCATGATCGACGACGTGGCGCAAAAGACCGGCATGCGCCTGAGCACCAGCGCCGACGACATGCTGGCCCAGTACGACGCCGACGGCGACGGCAGTCTGAACGGCGATGAGCTGGACAACGCAGCGAAAAACCTGCTGCCGCCCCCGCCCACGACGATGGAGTTCGCCCAAACACGCGGCATGGCTGGCGACGACCTGTTCGGCAAGGTGGACAGCGATGGCGACGGCAGCATCAGCCAGGACGAGCTGCAGGGCCTGCTCGAAAAGATGTCCGGCGGCACGGCGAGCAAGACGGGCACTCGCAGCGACGAGCTGTTCGCCCAGCTCGACGCGGACGGCGACGGCCAGCTCTCGCAGGCCGAGTTCGATGCGGGGCGCCCGTCGGAGCAGGGCCAGGACATGGCGGGCGGCATGCCGCCGCCCCCACCCGGCGGTCCTGGCGGTCCTGGCGGCGCGCAGCCGTCCGGCAGCGGCACGGCCACTTATGACCCGCTGGACACCAACGAGGACGGCACCGTCTCGCTGGCCGAGCGCCTGGCCGGCAGCACCAGCGCCCGGGAGGCGGCGCAGGCCCTGTTCTCCGCCATCGACACCGACGGCGACCGGCAACTGAGCAGCAGCGAGGCGCAGGCCTTCATCGACCAGTTGACCGAAGCGGCCACCCAGGCAGGCATCGGCACGCAGCCGGAGCAGGGCTCGTCGCCGAACCTGGTGCAACTGGCCGAGCAGGCCAGGCGCGCGTACGAGGCGATCGCCGCCTCGGGCAGCGCAGCCAGCGCCAGCAGCGTAAGCGCGCTGGCCTGACCTGTTTGAGGGTTACTTCAGCCCGAGCAGCCGCACGGCATTGCCCTTGAGGATACCGGGCATCACCTCGGGCTTGAAGCCCGCTTCCTGGAAGTCCTTCATCCAGCGCTCGGGCGTGATCAGCGGGTAGTCGCTGCCGAACAGGATGCGGTCCTTGAGCAGCGTGTTGGCGTACTGCACGAGCTGCTTCGGAAAGTACTTGGGGCTCCAGCCCGACAGGTCGATCCACACGTTGGGCTTGTGCGTGGCGACGCTCAGCGCCTCGTCCTGCCACGGAAAGCTCGGGTGCGCCATCACGATCTGCATGTCCGGGAAGTCGATCGCCACGTCGTCCAGGTGCATGGGGTTGGAGTATTCGAGCCGCAGCCCGCCGCCGCAGCGCATGCCGCTGCCGATGCCGCTGTGCCCGGTGTGGAAGATGGCCGGCAGCCCGTGCGCGTTGATGACCTCGTAGATCGGCCAGGCCATCTTGTCGTAGGGGTGGTAGCCCTGCACCGTGGGGTGGAACTTGAAGCCCTTGACGCCTTCCTCTTTGATAAGCCGCTCGGCCTCGCGCGCGCCCATCCTGCCCTTGTGCGGGTCGATGCTGGCGAACGCGACCATCATGTCGCTGTTCTCGCGCGCGGCCTGGGCGATCTCCTCGTTGGGGATGCGGCGGCGGCCCAGTTTCGACTCGCTGTCCACGGTGAACATCACCAGGCCGATCTTCTGCTCGCGGTAGTAGGCCACCGTCTCCGCGATGGTGGGGCGGCGGCCGTTCTTGAAGTACTTGTCCGCCGCGCGGTCGTACTCCTCGCCGTAGTTGTCGAACGGGTTCCAGCAGCTCACCTCGGCGTGGGTGTGGATGTCGATGGCGATCAGGTTCTCGTGGTCCATGGGGTGTCTCCGGTGGGGTGCATGACCTGCATCAAGGGTAAGCCCTAATGAAAAACAGGCTTGGTGCGCTTGAATTGGTTATGAACTATAACCACAATCCGTCCATTCAGAAAGCCACCATGACCCATCCAGACATCCAATTCGAGCGGCGCGGCGACGAGCAGGAGATCGCCGTGATCCGCCTTGCGCGCGGCGCCAAGCGCAACGCGCTGAGCGACGGCCTCATCCTCGGGCTGCGCGACGTTTTCGAGAACCTGCCCGCCGGCGTGCGCGCCGCCGTGATCGACGGCGAGGGGCCGCACTTCTGCGCGGGGCTGGATCTTTCCGAATTGAAAGAGCGTGACGCGGGCCAGGGCCTGTACCACTCGCGCATGTGGCATGCCGCGCTGGAGCGCGTGCAGTTCGGCCCCGTGCCCGTCATCGCCGCGCTGCACGGCGCTGTCGTCGGCGGCGGGCTGGAGCTGGCTGCCGCCTGCCACGTCCGCGTGGCCGACGAGAGCACCTTCTACGCGCTGCCCGAGGGCTCGCGCGGCATCTTCGTGGGCGGCGGCGGCGCGGTGCGCATCCCCCGGCTCATCGGCGCGGCGCGCATGACGGACATGATGCTCACCGGCCGCGTCTACAACGCGCAGGACGGCGAGCGCGCGGGCTTCGCGCAGTACCTCGTGTCCGAGGGCCAGGCCTTCGACAAGGCCCTGGCCCTCGCCGTGCGCGTGGCGCAGAACGCGCCGCTGACCAACTACGCCCTCATGCACGCGCTGCCGCGCATCGCCGAGCAGCCGGCGGACCAGGGCTTCTTCACCGAGGCCATGATGGCCGCCATCGCCCAGAGCGCGCCCGAGGCCAAGTCCCGCCTCGCGGACTTCCTCGAAGGCCGCGCCGCCAAGGTCCGTAAGGAGGACTGAGCGCCATGAACGCCACCCCCCGCTACCGCCCCATGAACTTCGGCGTCACGCGCGTCAAGCTGCGCGAAGGCGCGCCCGGCGTGCGCTACCTGGAAGCCGAGCTGCCCCTGGGCGCCTATGCGCGCCGCGTGACGGACTACCTCGTCCACTGGGCCGAGGCCGCGCCCGAGCGCACCTTCCTCGCCCGCCGTGCGCAACTGCCGGGCGGCACGACGGGGGACTGGCAGCACCTGAGCTATGCCCAGGCGCTGGAGGCCGCGCGCCGCATCGGCCAGGCGCTGCTGGACCGGGGCCTGTCCGCCGACCGGCCCGTGGCCATCCTCAGCGAGAACTCGCTGGAACACGCGCTGCTGGCCCTGGGCTGCCTCTACGCGGGCGTGCCCTACTGCCCTATCTCGCCCGCGTACGCGACGGTGAGCCAGGACTTCGACAAGCTGCGACACGTGATGGACACCCTCACGCCCGGCCTCGTCTTCGCGGCCGACGGCGCGCGCTATGGCAAGGCCATCGCCGCCACCGTGCCGCCTGATGTGGAAGTCGTGCTGGCCCAGGGCGCGCTCGAAGGCAGTGCCATAACGCCCTTCCAGAGCCTGCGTGACACGCCGCCCACGCCCGCCGTGGACGCCGCCATGCACGCCACCGGCCCCGGCACCATCGTGAAGTTCCTGTTCACCAGCGGCTCCACCAAGATGCCCAAGCCGGTCATCAACACCCAGCGCATGTGGTGCGCCAACCTGCAGCAGATCACCCTGTCGCTGCCTGTACTGGCCGAGGCGCCGCCCGTGCTGGTGGACTGGCTGCCCTGGAACCACACCTTCGGCAGCAACCACAACTTCGGCCTCACGCTGATGCACGGCGGCACGCTGTACATCGACGACGGCAAGCCCACCGCCGCGCTCATCGCCGAAACGCTGCGCAACCTGCGCGAGATCGCGCCCACGGTGTACTTCAACGTGCCCACGGGCTTCGAGATGATCGCCGATGCGATGAAGACCGATGTGCAGCTGCGCGACACGCTGCTCTCGCGCGTGCGCATGTTCTTCTACTCCGGCGCGGGCCTGGCCCAGCCCGTGTGGGACAGCCTGCACGCCACGCAGGAAGCCGCCATCGGCGAGCGCATCGTCATGGCCACGGGCCTGGGCATGACCGAATCCGCCCCCTCGGCCATGTTCGTCAACAGCGCCGACGTGCGCTCGGGCCACATCGGCGCGCCGGTGCCGGGCATGGTGCTCAAGCTCGTCGAGGTGGAAGGCAAGACCGAGGTGCGCTACCGGGGCCCCAACGTCACGCCGGGCTACTGGCGCTCCGACGCTGCCACGCGCGACGCCTTCGACGACGAGGGGTACCTCTGCACCGGCGACGCGGTGAAGTGGATCGACGAGCACGACGTCCACCGGGGCCTCGCGTTCGACGGCCGCATTGCCGAGGACTTCAAGCTCGCCACCGGCACCTTCGTGAGCGTGGGGCCGCTGCGCGCCCGGATCATCGTAGCGGGTGCGCCCTATATCCAGGACGTGGTGCTCACCGGCCTGAACCAGAAGGAAGTGGGCGCGCTGCTGTTCCCCGCGCCCGCCTGCCGCGAGGTGGCGGGCCTGGGCCCCGACGCGCCGCTGGCCGACGTGGTGGCCCACCCGGCCGTGCGCCAGCGCATCGAGGCAGTGCTCGGCGAGCTGGCCCGCTCGGCCACCGGCAGCGCCAACCGCGTGGCGCGCGCGCTGCTGGTGAGCGAGCCGCCGTCCATCGACAAGGGCGAGATCACCGACAAGGGCTCGGTCAACCAGCGCGCCGTGCTCAAGCACCGCGAGGCGCTGGTGGCGGCCCTGCATGACGGCACGGCGCCCGGCATTCTTCAACCCAGCTAACCCGGAGACACGCACATGCAAATCCAAGGACAAGCCGCCCTCGTCACCGGCGGCGCATCGGGACTCGGCGAGGCCACCGCGCGCGAGCTGGCGCGCCTTGGCGCCAAGGTCGCCGTGCTCGACCGCAACGCCGAGCAGGCCGCGAAGGTAGCGGCCGAAATCAACGGCATCGCCTGCGCCTGCGACATCACCGACCCCGCCAGCGTGACCGCCGCCATCGCCCAGGCCGCCGCCGCGCATGGCCCCGCGCGCATCCTCATGAACGTGGCGGGCATCGGCAGTGCCAAGCGCATCGTGCAGCGCGACGGCAGCGCCGCGCCGCTGGAAGACTTCGTGCGCGTGGTCAACGTCAACCTGATCGGCGCCTATAACGTCAGCCGCCTGTTCGCGGCCGCGTGCAGCCAGTTGCCCGTGCTCGACAACGGCGAGCGCGGCGTGATGCTGTTCACCGCCTCGGTGGCCGCGTTCGACGGACAGGTGGGCCAGCAGGCCTACAGCGCGTCCAAGGCGGGCCTGGCGGGCATGACGCTGCCCATGGCGCGCGACCTCGCGCAGCACGCCATCCGCGTGTGCACCATCGCGCCGGGTCTGTTCGCCACGCCCCTGCTCAAGGAGCTGCCCGAGCCCGTGCAGCAGTCGCTGGCCGCCAGCATCCCCTTCCCGCCGCGCCTGGGCCACCCCGAGGAGTTCGCCGAGCTGGCCTGCCACATCGTGACCAACGGCCACCTCAATGGCGAAGTCATCCGCCTGGATGGCGCGCTGCGCATGGCACCGAGATAACGAGATTCCCCCGCCCACAACCAACCACCAGGAGACAACACCATGACCACCACCCGCCGCCAATTCGTCCAGGCCTTCGGCTCCGCCGCCGCGCTGGGCGCGCTCTACCCCCTGTCCGCCTCGGCCCAGCCGGTGGAGCAGGTGAAGATCTTCTACGGCTTCCCGGCCGGCAGCTCCGGCGACTCCGTGGCCCGCCGCGTGGGTGAAAAGCTCGCCGGCACGGCCTACACCAAGAACGCGGGCGTCGTGGAGAACAAGCCGGGCGCGGGCGGGCGCATCGCGCTCGAATCGCTCAAGGCCTCGCCCGCCGACGGCTCGGTGCTGGCGCTGGCGCAGGTGTCCGCGCTGGCGAACTACCCGCACATCTACAGCAAGATGAACTACACCGACAAGGACTTCGCGCCCGTGTCGATCGGCGCCATCATGCACCACGGCCTGGCCGTGGGCCCCATGGTGCCCGCCAGCGTGAAGACGGTGAAGGACTTCCTGGCCTGGGCCAAGGCCAACCCCAAGGACGCGAGCTACGGCTCGCCCGGCGCGGGCTCCACGCCACACTTCCTGGGCGCGCTGCTGGGCATCAACAGCGGCGTGGAACTGCGCCACGTGCCCTACCGCGGCTCCGTGCCCGGCGTGACGGACGTGGTGGGCGGGCAGATCGCCGCCATGGTCACGCCGCACGGCGACTTCATCGCCAACGCCAAGGCGGGCAAGCTGCGCATCCTGGCGACCTCGGGCCCCAAGCGCTCGCCCTACATGCCCGACGTGCCCACCTTTGCCGAGGCAGGCTTCCCCGAGCTGACCACCGAGGAATGGTTCGGCTTCTACGCCCCGGCCGCCACGCCCAAGCCCGTGATCGCCGCCGCCAACGCGGCCATCAACGCGGCGCTGAAGGAGAAGTCGGTCATCGACAGCCTCGCCATCGTGGGCCTGATCCCGCACGGCTCCACGCCCGAGGAAATGGCGCGCTGGCAGAAGGCCGAGTACGACACCTGGGGCCCCCTGATCAAGAAGATCGGCTTCACCGCAGAGTCCTGACCCGGCCCGCCCTGGGCCGCCGGACCGGAAGGCAACGCCCGGTCCGGGCCGCCGCATGGCGCCCAGGATTTCAAGCAAAAAGTGCCTCTAGCGCTTATCCAGCAAGCGCAAGCAGCTATCAAACCAAGAGCAATCATGCAAGCCCGCCAGACCCTCGACGATGTTCGGCACCTGTTGACCCAGGTGCTCCAGGCCCCGGCCCGCTGGCAGGCGTTGGCGCCGTTCGCGGACACGGACGGCGACCTCGCGGCGCAGGTGCTGGAGGAAGCCGCCAAGTTCGTGGACGGCACCATCGCCCCGCTGCAGCGCACGGGCGATGAAGAGGGCTGCCGCTTCGAGGCCGGGCGCGTCGCCACGCCCGCGGGGTTCCGCGATGCGTACCAGGCGTTCTGGCGGGCGGGCTGGCCGTCGCTCTCGTGCGCGCCGGAAGACGGCGGCCAGGGCCTGCCCGCCGTGCTCGAATGCGTGCTCTACGAATGGCTGGCGGGTGCCAACCACGGCTTCACCATGGCGCCGGGCCTGCTGCACGGCGCGTACGAATGCCTACGCCACCATGGCAGCGACGAACTCAAGGTGCGGTACCTGCCCCGGATCGCCAGCGGCGAGTGGCTGGCCACCATGTGCCTGACCGAGGCCCACGCCGGCAGCGACCTGGGCCTGGTGCGCACGCGCGCCACCGAGCAGACAGGCGGCAGCGCGCGCGTGAGCGGCAGCAAGATCTTCATCTCGGGCGGCGAGCACGACCTGACGGACAACATCATTCACCTCGTCCTGGCCCGCCTGCCCGACGCGCCGCCCGGCCCCAAGGGCCTGTCGCTGTTCCTGGTGCCCAAGGTCTTGCCCGATGGCACGCGCAACACTGTGGCCTGCGAGCGCATCGAGGAAAAGATGGGCCTGCACGGCAGCCCCACCTGCGTGATGCGCTTCGACGACGCCACGGGCTGGCGCGTGGGCGCGCCGCACCAGGGCCTGGCGGCGATGTTCGTGATGATGAACGCCGCGCGCCTGCACGTGGGCCTGCAGGGCCTGGGCCTGCTCGAAGCCGCGTGGCAGAAGGCCAGCGCCTACGCGGCGGAGCGCCGCCAGATGCGCGCGCCGGGCGCGAGCGAGACCAGCCTGATCCAGGACCACCCCGCCATCCGCCGCATCCTCGCCACGCAGCGCGCCTGGATCGACGGCGGCCGCGTGCTGGCCTACCACACGGCACTGCAGCTCGATGTGGCCCGGCACGGCGCCGACACTGCCGAGCGCGCCGCCGCGCAGCGCTGGTGCGCGCTGGTCACGCCCGTGCTCAAGGCCGCGTTCACCGATCAGGCCTTCCACGGCGCCAGCGCCTGCCTGCAGGTCTTCGGCGGCCACGGCTACGTGCGCGAGTGGGGCATCGAGCAGATCGTGCGCGATGCGCGCGTGGCCATGATCTACGAGGGTACGAACGAGATCCAGGCCATCGACCTGCTGGTGCGCAAGGTGCTGGCCGATGGCGGTCAGGGCCTGCTGGCGCTCCTGGACACGCTGCCCACCACGCCCGCCGCCGGCGCTCTGGCCCAGGCCACGCAGGCCCTGGCGGCCGCTGCAAAGGCCGACCCTGCGCTGCCCTACTGGGTGGCCGACGACTACCTGCGCGCCGTGGCGCTGGTGCTGCTGGAATGGGCATGGTCCCGCCTGGCCGCCGCCGGCACCGGCCCGCGCTGGACCGAACCTGCCCAGGCCTTCCAGACCTGGGTGCTGCCCGAGCTCGACATGCGCCTGTCCATCATCCGCCAGCGCACGGGCTGACCCCGTTTTCCGCTTTCCCACCCACAGCGCTCCGAGGCCGCGCTGCGGGCCTGCCTGCGCCTCAGAAAAACCTAGGAGACAAGCACCATGCGTAGAGAACCCAGAAGAACGCGGCCCCACCCCCTGGCCCTGGCGGCCCTGCCCGCCGCGCTGCTGATCGGCTGCGGCGGCAGTTCCGACCCGGGCCTGCCGCAACTGGCGGCGGCCACGCCGGGCACCTTGAAGTCGTGCAGCGACCTGGCCGCGCGCATCAGTTTTCCCAACACCGCCATCACGGCCGCCACGCCCGTGGCCGCCGGCGAACTGACGGTGGCGGGCGCGCCGGTGCGCGCGCACTGCCAGGTGACGGGCGAGATGTTCCAGCGCACCAGCCCCGTGGACGGCCAGCGCTACGCCATCGGCTTCGAGATGCGGCTGCCCAACGACTGGAACGGCCGCTTCTTCTACCAGGCCAACGGCGGCATCGACGGCAGCGTGCTGCCCGCGCTGGGCGGCGTGAACGGCGGCCCGGGCCTGAACAACGCGCTGAACATGGGCTTCGCCGTCCTCAGCTCGGACGCCGGCCACACGGCGGCCGTGGGGCCCAACTTCGGCATCGACCCGCAGGCGCGGCTGGACTATGGCTACCAGGCTGTGGCCAAGCTCACGCCCATGGCCAAGAGCGCCATCCAGACCGCCTACGGCAAGGCGCCGGACCGCTCGTACTTCGGCGGCTGCTCCAACGGCGGGCGCCACACCATGGTGGCCGCCACGCGCATGCCCGACCAGTACGACGGCTACCTCGTCGGCTCCCCGGGCTTCAACCTGCCCAAGGCCGCCATCGCCAACATCGCGGGCGGGCAGATCTACGCATCGCTGGCCACCACGCCCGCGGACATCTCGACCGGCTTCACCGAGGCCGAGCGCAAGCTGGTCTCCAACGCCGTTCTGGCCAAGTGCGACGCGCTGGACGGCGCCGCCGACGGCCTGGTGCAGGACACCACCGCCTGCCAGGCCGCCTTCAACTTGGCGCGCGACGTGCCCACCTGCAGCGGCGAGCGCGATGGAAGCTGCCTGTCGGCCGCGCAGAAGACCGGCATCGCCAAGATCTTCAGCGGCCCCACCGCGCGCGACGGCTCGCGCCTCTACGCCAGCTTCCCGTACGACACGGGCCTGGCGGGGGCCGACTACAGCTTCTGGGAATTCCTCGCGCCGCTGATGCTGGACTCCGGCGGCGTCGGGTTGATCTGGGCGGCGCCGCCAGAAAACGCGGCCACCTTCAACGGCCCGGCCTTCGCGCTGACCGGCGACCCCACCACCATGTGGGAGCGGGTGAACGCAACCACGGCGGTCTATACCGAAAGCGCCATGTCGTTCATGACGCCGCCCAACCCCAGCAACCTGTCGAGCCTCAAGCAGCGCGGCGCCAAGATGATGGTCTACCACGGCACCAGCGACGCGATCTTCTCCAGCGACGACACCACGGCCTGGTACGACAGCGTGCGCGCCGCCAACAACGGCGACGCCGGTAACTTCGCGCGCTTCTACCGCGTGCCGGGCATGAACCATTGCTCGGGCGGCCCTTCGACGGACCAGTTCGACATGCTGACCCCGCTGGTGAACTGGGTTGAAAAAGGCCAGGCGCCCGAGGGCCTCGTGGCCAGCGCACGCGGTGCCGGCAACGCGGCCGGTGCCAACCCCAATGTGCCCGCCGCCTGGGCCGCCAACCGCACACGCCCGCTGTGCGCCTACCCCCAGGTGGCGCGCTACAGCGGCACTGGCGATGTGGAGAGTGCGAGCAGTTTTAGCTGCAAGTGATGAGGGATTGAAACTTCGAAGCCCGGCACATGCCGGGCTTTTTCTTTAGCGCGACTAGAAGCCCTGATTGTTGAGATCGCAGGTATTCAGCTTTCAACCGGGGGGCTATCAGGGAATGACGGCGCCAGTGGGTTTCGGAAGGTTGGCAGCAATCGCTGCCCTCGGTTCCCCGGACTACGGACCACGGCTCACAGCCAGGGGAGTTGTCGTGAATGACTGAAAGCGCGCCGCAGCCCCTTTGCAAACGACGATGAGTCGTGGAGATTGGTGCACCGACTAAGTCGTTACCGGGAACTGCGCTTGCCGAATCTTTCCATCCTTTCGGATGGCCGCAAAAAGCAAAAGCCTTGGCCATCGCTGGCCAAGGCTTTTTGAGAACTAGGAAGTCGAGAGTTATTTATACCAAGATAAGCGATCAGCACGCTCAAGCACGCGTTTCAGGATTTCGCTTTCTGTCGCCTGCCCAACCTTCTTGCTCGCAGCCTGCGATGCAAGGATGCTTTCCTTGCGTGCGGCAAAAGAAATAATCTCAGCTTTCAACTGAGAGGTTTCCACATCAAAAGGAAGTGTCATTTGCTGCGGAATATCTTCTTTATTTAACATAAAAACCTCCGCTAGGCTTTAGCGTCGCCAATTGTACCTTAACCCGCTTACTGTGTCAAGCTTGTTTGGCTGGCAGTTGATTTCTAAGGATATCTTGGAAATGTTTAACTGCAGCATCCTCAAAGGCTTGGTAATTATCCATGTACTCGGGAAGAATTTTGCGCGGACCGTCATCAGAAATCGGAATGAAGCGACCCGTTTTTTTATCTTTTCGTTCTTCCGCTCGAAATGCAGTTGCAAACAGTCTAGGAGAAACCCCCTCAAAATGCAGAAATTTTACCCGCCTTCCACTGCTATTCAAAGATGTGGATTCGTCGCCCTCAGTCATCTTCGGATCTTCGAATGAAATGGCATCGTCGTGCAGTTCTTGCGCCATGCTTTTCTCGTAAGGCTCTATATAGTAAACCTCAGACACTCCAGCGGCAACTATATGACGGGCACAGCTATGGCATGGGAATGTCGTCGTAAATAAAGTCGCCCCCCCAATGCCGACACTCCCGCTTCTGGCAAGTGAAATAATCGCATCCATTTCCGCATGCACTGACCTAGAAAATTCAATCAAACTTCCCAATCTTGTTTCTTTATAGATTTTTTCAAGGAATTCATCCAGCCACATGTCGAGGTTGCTGTCAATCTTCCGCTCCTCAAATTCTGCTCTGACAATTTCACCAATGCTGCGCTGTAGTTGGCGCTTTTCTTTGTCGTTGAAACACTCACCGCCCTTGTGTACGCAACGGAAATCGGGAGTCGAATTTGCTGAATAAAGGCCACCCAGGGGCGCAGGAACGTCATTGCAGCCTGTGGCAACAATCTCCCCAGATTGATTGGCGATGGCGGCTCCTACCTGTCGTGATAGGCAGGCTGACCGCAAGCCGGCGGCGTAGGCTGCATACATCCCTGTTTCTAACCGATCCGGGGTTTGGCTCTTGTCACCATGTATTAGCCTCGTAAATCTCTTTATTGAATTTCTATGATCTAGATTGGCGTCATTCCTAATAAAAAAATCCGCCAAGTGCAATGTTTTGTCAAGCCGCTGACCGCCATCCCCCTCTTCATTTCGATCAATCTCAATTAGGGTTGGCGCTTCGTTTTCATAAACACCCTCTTCTTCGAGAAGCTTCTTTCGCTGTGGATATGGTTTTGTAACACCAACCAGATAAAAAAGATTTCGATAAAGCGCCCGAAGAAGCTCTACCTCTTCAGGGCGCTTCACTTGATCAATAAGATAGGCAACGCGTGCAGGGACAGGCTGCTCTCCATCCTCTATACTCGCCTGCGGATGGGTCTCTCGATTAAGAACAATTTGCTGCACTGCATACTCGGCAAGTATCTGCTTGTTTAGTGAGCTTTCCCTTATATCTCGCCCAGCCTGCTGCAGCCTACGATAGTGATAAAACTTGTCTGAAGAATCTTCTGGTCGAGCAAATGCGGAGATGCGACCTTCATCGACTGCAGCCGAAAGAAATTTGCTTAGCTTAATTACTTCAACTCGTTTGTAACCAAGCTCAAGAAGATTGGTTCGTGCCTTGTTAATAACTGACTGAATCCCGCAACCAATCGGACCAGCAAACGCGATGACGATTTCATTCGATTGTCGAGCGGCAAATCTTTCCATTAATGGAGCGTCTGATGTGCTGCCACTTTCCTTCGTGAAATTTGCCACCTTGAAAGCAATGTTCATATATCCCTCGTTTATAGCTTTGGAGCGATCATCGCTGTTTTTTTGTCTATGTCCATCCGCGTTTTCGTCAATCGGAGAACTCCCGAACTCGGGAGATGGGCGACCCCAATCAGTTCTGCGCGGCTTTCGACACCTTCATTCTGCGCTGTAAAGGTCGGCTGTGAGGCCGTTGCATCGAATGGCCGCAGCCGGCTACCACGCAGATCTCATCGCATTGGCGCACCAGTCGGTGCACAGAGTGCTCCCGGTCGCACACACCATCTACCCGACCCCAGGAAAAATGGCTTGCAAGGGTGACCCGTGCAAGCCTTTTCTAGGCGGTGCGACTGAAAACTTAACAGCGCTGCTTTCCCCCGCGGCAACGCATTAACGCGTCTGGACGCTCATAACGGCAACCCCGCATAATTCTCCGCCAACAGCTGGCGCCGCACCGACACACGCGGCTGCACCAAGTGCTGCTGATCGAATCGGGCGGCGGCGTGGCGCACCTCGATGGCGAGCGGCACGCACTGTTCCCTGGCGCGCTCATCAACGTGCCGCCCGGCCATGTGCACGCGTTTCGCTTCACGCGGCACACGCAGGGCTGGGTGGCCACGCTGGCCGATGAGCTGATGGACGAGATCTTCGTGCGCGTGGGCGACGTGCGGCGCGACCTGGGGCGCTCCGCCGTGCTCCGTGCGAGCCCGCCCGTCCGCCAGGCCATGGGCGACATCTGGCAGGAGTTCTCGGGCCGCGCCAAGGCCCGCGCGCTGGTGCTGCGGAGCCTGAGCGCCACGCTGCTGGGCTGGGTGGCCCGCGCCATCGAAGACCACAGCCCCGGCGACACCGCCGCGCCGGAGTCCGGCCTGGTGCAGCGGCTGCAGGCGCTGATCGAGGCGCACTTCCTGGAGCACTGGCAGGTGGCGGACTATGCGCGGGCGCTGGCCGTGTCGCCCACGCACCTGAGCCGGGTGGCGCGGGCCGCCACCGGCGCGTCGGCCCAGCGGCTGATCGAGGCGCGCCTCATGCGCGAGGCGCGGCGCAACCTGGCCTACACGCACCTGGGCGTGGCCACCATCGCCTACACGCTGGGCTATGCCGACCCGGCGTATTTCACCCGCGCCTTCACGCGCGACGCGGGCCTGTCGCCCCGCGCGTTTCGCGCGCAGGTGGCGGCATCGGCCCCCGCCAGCGCGCAGTGATGACGACGGCGCCAGGCTGCTGACACGCCGCTGTCAGCAGGCCCCGATCACCATCGGGGCTTCTTTCTTTCGCACGAGGATCTTCCATGAAGAACGCCATTACCTGGTTTGAAATCCCCACCACCCAGCTGGACCGCGCCCAGGCCTTTTACGAAGCCGTGCTGGGCCAGCCCATGCGCCGCGAAGCGATGGGCCCGAGCGAAGGCGCCGTGTTCGCATACGACCCCGAAACCGATGGCACGGGCGGCGCGTTGCTGATGGGGCCGACGGCGCCCCCGGTGTCGGGCAGCGGCACCCTGGTGTATCTGGACGCATCGCCCTCGCTGGATGCGGCGCTGGAGCGCGCCGTGGCCCAGGGCGGCCGCGTGGCCCTGCCGCGCCAGGCGCTGCCGCCGGGCATGGGCTTCTTCGCCCACATCCATGACCTGGACGGCAACCGCGTGGGCCTGCACGCACCGGCCTGACCTGCGCGCCCACCTACCATCCCAACCACCCAACAAGGAGAACCCATGGACACACAGGAAATCCACCGTGGCCGCCTGATCGACCACGTGCAGCTGGTCGTGCGCGATCTCGCGGCCAGCCAGGCCTTCTACACCGCCGTGCTGGGCGCGCTGCAGGTACCGATGGGCGGCACGGGCGAGGACTACTTCTGGGCCGACGAGCTGTTCGTGTCTTCCGCCGGCAGCCCAGCCTCGCAAGGCCACCTGACCGGACGCCACCATCTGGCCTTCCAGGCGCGGGACGAAGCCATGGTGAATGCCTTCCACCAAGCCGCGCTGGCCCACGGCGGCACCGACAACGGCGCACCGGGCCTGCGCCAATACCACCCGGGCTACTACGCGGCGTTTGTGCTGGACCCGGACGGTAACAACATCGAGGCCGTGTTCCACGGCCCGGCACAGCGCAACGTGCCCTCGGTGAAGGTCACTTTCTGAAGGTTTGCCGGCGGCCCCACAGCTGCCGGCTGGCCTCGCGGCGGGCTTGATGGACGCCGTTTACTATGTTTTTAATAGCTGCCAGCGCTTTCTGCATAAGCGCCAGAGCCCAAAAAGGCATGAAACCTGATGCTGGACCAAGGGGCCGCGCCCGGTATCAAGGATGCGCGGGCCCGGCACGCACCCGTGCCAGCGCGGCAGGCACATCGTTCCACGCCGGGCGGCCCGGCGCGTAGCGCTGGCGCAGGTAATGCGCCAGCTCGGTGATCTGCGCATCGCTGAGCGCGGGGCCGAAGGCGGGCATGAAGCCGATGTCACGCGACGCGGGCTCGCGGATGCCGTGCACGAGGACCTGCAGCAGGTTGTCGGGCCGGTCGCTGTGCAGGTTGCTGTTGAGCGCCAGCGGGATGTTCACGCCCAGCAGCCGGGGGCCGTCGCCATCGTGGTGGCAGGCGGCGCAGGCGCCGTTGAACAGGCGCTGCGCCGGGCCGGGCTGGGGCGCGAGCGCGGCGGCCTGGGCCACGGCGGCCCGGGCTGAAGTCGCGCGGGCCTGCGGCGCATCGGCGGCAGGCTCCGTGGCCTGGTTGAAGGACGCGAGGTAGGCCGCCATGGCGCGGATGTCGTCGTCCGGCAGGTGCGCCAGCTCGCGCACCACGGGCGCCATGGGGCCGGAGGCACTGCCATGCTGCGGGCTGTGGCCGTGGCGCAGATAGCCGTAGAGCGATTCGGCGCTCCAGGGCACGGGCGCCTTCGACAGCGCGGTGAGCGCGGGCGCCTCCCAGCCATCGATGAGTGCGCCCGAGAGGAAGGCGGTCCCGCCCTTTTCCGCACCCAGCGCATTGCGCGGCGTGTGGCAGGCGCCGCAGTGGCCCACGCCCTGCACCAGGTAGGCGCCGCGGTTCCATTCGGGCGCGCGCTCGGGGTCGGGCTTCCAGGGCGTGGCGTCGTGGAACAGCGCGTTCCAGCCGGCCATGAGCGGACGCAGGCTGAACGGGAAGGCCAGGGCCGTGGCGGGCACCTCGGCACGCACCGCCGGCTGCGCCATGAGGTAGGCGTAGAGCGCGGTGAGATCGTCGTCGTTCATCTTCGCGAACGCGGTGTACGGGAACGCCGGGTACAGGTGGCGGCCGTCGCGCGAGATGCCCTCGCGCATGGCACGCTGGAAGGCGCTGAAGGACCACTGGCCGATACCGGTCTCGGCGTCGGGCGTGAGGTTGGTGGTGTAGACCGTGCCGAACGGCGTGGCCATGCCGCGCCCGCCCGCGTTGGTCGTGCCGCCGGGCGCGGTGTGGCACACCGCGCAGTCGCCCGCGGCGGCCAGCAGGCGCCCGCGCTCGATGGTGGCGGCGTTGTACACCGACGCTCCCGCCGTCTGCGCCACGGGCGCGATGGAGGGGCGCCAGCCCAGCAGCGCGGCGCCCATGGCCAATACGCCGGCCGCCAGCGCGCCCGCGCGCGCCCACGGGCTGCGGCGGCGCGGCCAGGTGGCCGTGGCGGGCAGGACAGGAGCGGGCAGTTCGGGCACAGGCGGTACGTCGGCGGCGGGCGTGGGCGGGGCCTCGGTGCCGCCCGTGAGCGGACTCAGTCCCGCGCGCACTACCTCGGGCGTGAAGGGCGGCGCGCGGAAGCGCACGCCCGTGGCGTCGAAGATGGCGTTGGCGATGGCCGCCGTGCCCGGCACGGAGGACGATTCGCCCGCGCCCAGCGGCGCCTCGTCCGGCCGGGGCATGTGCAGGACCTCGATCACGGGCACCTCGCGGAAGCTCAGGATGGGGTAGCTGCCCCATTCACGGCTTTCCACGGTCTGCTTCACGGGCTCGAACGCGACCTGCTCCTTGAGCGCACGGCTGGTGGTCTGCAGCACGTTGCCATGCACCTGGTGCTCCACGCCCGCGGGGTTGACCAGCAGGCCCGCGTCGTGCCCCACGACCACGCGGCGCACGTGCACCTCGCCCGTCTTCTTGTTCACGTCCACGTCGGCCACCCAGGCGGACCAGGCCGCGCCGAAGCCGGGCCATTTGCTGTGCACATAGCGTGCATAGGCAAAGCCCTGGCCCTGCAGCCAGTCGCCGCCCGCTTCGCGCTGCTGCGGGCCGGTGCGCGGCTGCCAGCCCGCCTTGCCGGCCGTGGCCCGCACCAGTTCGGCGGCGCGCGGGTCGTCCAGCAGCTGCAGGCGGAAGGCCACCGGGTCCACGCCCGCGGCGGTGGCGAGTTCGTCCACGTAGGATTCGTGCGCGAAGGAGTTGGGCAGGGCCGAGACGCCGCGCAGCCACGATGCCCGCACGATGGGCGGCATGTCGTTGACGGCGACGCGCAGGTTCTCGTACTGGTAGGGCGGGCGCGCGGTGCGGTCGCCCATCTCGTAGGCCTGGGCCACGGGTTCGATGGTGCGCGTGAGCAGCAGGGCCAGCGTGGGCGCGCCGTTGGAGGGGTAGGAGGTCTCGAAATCGTAGGCCGCCACGGTGCCGTCGGCGTTGAGCCCGCCGCGCACCTGCATGAGCTGGGCCGTGCCCTTGGGCTCCCACCGGTGCTCCTGCTCGCGCGTGAGCTGCACGCGCACGGGCGCGCCCACGGCGCGCGCGAGCAGCGCGGCGTCGGCCGCCACGTCGTCGGCGCCGTTGCGGCCGTAGCAGCCGGCAGCCTCCATGCGGACGAGGTCGATGTCCACGTCGGCGATACCCATCAGGCGGGCCAGGTCGGCGCGCAGCACGTGCGGGTTCTGCGTGCCGGCCCAGACCGTCATGCGCGGACCCGCCGCATCGCTGCCATGCCACTCGGCCACGGCGCACGAGGGGCCGATGGAGGCGTGCAGCTGGTAGGGCCACAGGTAGGTGCGCGGCATGGGCCGGGCGGCGCCGGCCAGGGCGGCGTCCACATCGCCCTCGTCTACCAGGCGGCGCTGCGTGGCGGGGTTGGCGCGGATGGCCTGTTCCACGGCTTCGGCGCTGTCCTGGCGCGGCAGGCCGGGCCAGTCCTTCCAGCGCACGTGCAGCTCGCGCAGGGCCTGCTCAGCCTGTTCCTCGCGCTCGGCCACGATGCCCACGAAGTCGCGGATCACCACCACGGCGCGGATGCCGGGGATGTGGGCGATGGAGCTTTCGTCCACCGCTTCGAGCGTGTTGCCGATGAAGTCGCCGTGGTCGGCCCCCGCATAGGGCGGGCGCACCACGCGGCCGTGCAGCATGTCGGGCACGCGCATGTCGTGCACGAAGACCAGCTCGCCGCGCACCTTGGCCGGGATGTCCACGCGCGGCACGGAGGTGCCGACGACGCGGTAGTCGGCGGCCGGCTTGAGCGGGGTGGATTCGTCCAGCTCCAGCACCACGTGCCGGCCCGCGAGCTTTTCGCCCAGGGCCGTCCCATCGGCGCCCTGCGCCGCGAGCCACTGGCGCGCCTGCGCGGCCGCCGTGCGCAGCGGCCTGGCATGGATCTGGATGGAAGCGCTTGCGATGGTGGCGCCCTGGTTGGGCGCACGCGCGGTGTCGCCCAGCACCATGTGCACCCGCTCCAGCGGTACGTCGAGTTCCTCGGCCACGATCTGCGCGAGCGCAGTGCGGATGCCCGTGCCCAGGTCCACGTGGCCGTTGAGCGCGGTCACGCTGCCGTCGTCCCACACGGCCAGCAGGATCTCCACGCCCTCGGCCGGGTTGGCCGCCACCAGCGCGGGCTGGCCCTTGGCGGGCGGCGGCGCGGGCGGGGGCTGGCGCACCACCAGCAGCACGCCCTGCGCGACGTGGAAGTCGGCGCGCGTGCGCGGCGCCTGGGCGCGCAGGCTGTGGGGCGCGGTCATGCCCCTGCCCCGCGCATCAGCACCGCGGCCCGCTGCACCGCGCGAACGATCTCGACGTGGGTGCCGCAGCGGCACAGGTTGCCCGAGAGTTCGCGGCGGATGGCGGTTTCATCGGGGTCTGGGTCGCGCTCCAGCAGCGCCACGGCCATCATCACCATGCCGTTGAGGCAGTAGCCGCACTGGGCGGCCTGTTCTTCCACGAAGGCCTGCTGCACCGGGTGCAGCGCGGCGCCGCACCGTCCGCCGCGCGCAGGCAGGCCTTCGAGCGTGGTGATGTCGCGCCCCGCGACGCCCTGCGCGGGGATCACGCAGGCCCGCGCGGCCACGCCGTCCACCAGCACCGTGCACGCGCCGCACTGCCCCAGGCCGCAGCCGTACTTGGGGCCGTTGAGCGCGAGGTCGTTGCGCAGCACGTGCAGCAGGGTGGCGTGGGCGCTGCCTGCGGGCAGGGCGCACGGCTGGCCGTTGACGAGCGCGGCGGGGGGCGAAGCGGGGGCGTGCATGTCTCTTCTTGTCGGGTCTTTCTGTCTCAGCGTCTCAGGCTGCCGGAGCGCGTGTACATCTCCAGGTCCACGAAGTTGGAGCCGTTGTGGTTGTTGGGACCGTATTGCAGCGGAAAGTCGCCCAGCTTGGTAGTGCCCAGGTCTTCCATGGCCTTGATGAAGGCCTCGCGCGTGAGGTTGCGGCCCGCGCGCCTGAGGCCTTCCACGAACACGCGCGCGGCGATGTAGCCTTCCAGCATGGTGTAGCTGTCGATCTTCTCGCCCGCCTCGGCGCGGTCCCTGCGGTAGTCGGCCACGATGGGCATGCGGCTCGATTGCGGCGAAGGCACGATGCTGGCCGTGACCAGCCCCTCGATGCCGCCGTTCAGGCGCTGCGCCGAGCCCGGCGCGTCGGTGATGCCCACCGAGATCGTGTACAGCGGCGCGGCGCTGCCGGCGGCGCGGTAGTCGCGCAGGAAGACCTCCACCATCTTGCCGGCCATGATCATCACCACGGCGCCGGGACGGGCCTTGGTGAGCGCGGCGACCTGCGGCTTGGCGTCGGTGGCGGCGATCTCCATGGGCACGGAATCGACCACCTTGACCTGCAGGCCCTGCGCGATCTGCAGGCAGGTGTCGAGGTTGGACTTGCCGAAGGCGCTGTTCTGGTAGACGACGGCGATGTTGGTGATGCCCAGCGTGGCGAGGTGCCCCACGATCTTGCGCAGCTCGGCCTCGTAGCTCGCGCGCACGTGGAACAGGTAGCGGTTGTGCATGGTGCGGAACGAGGTGGTGCCCACCAGCGGCGCGAACATGGGCACGCCGGCTTTCTCGGCCAGCGGCATGGCGGCGATGAGGTTGCCCGTGGCCACGTAGCCGATCAGGGCGAAGACCTTGTCGTCGTCGATCAGCCGCGCGGTGTTCTCCGCAGTCCTCTTGGGTTCGTAGGCATCGTCGTGCGAGATCAGCTCCAGCGTGCGGCCCTGCACGCCGCCGCCCTTGTTGACCTTGTCGAAGACCAGCGCGATGCCCGCCTTGTAGTCCACGCCGAAATCCTTGGCCGGCCCCGTGAACACGGCCGACTGGCCTACCTTGATGCGGGTGTCCGTCACGCCGGTCTCGGCCGCCGCCGGGCCGGCGCCTGCAAGGGCTGCCCCGGCCAGGGCCGCGAGCGCGGCCCGGCGGTCGATGCCGCCCTGCTCCATTCCACGAACTTTCATGAAACGCTCCTTACATCAAAGGCTTCCGTTGTGCCGCTGCGGCCAGGCCGCCGAGTGCATCTACCGGGGGTTTTCGTTGTCCGTCAGACGCTGAGGTAGGAGCGCCGGACCTCTTCGTTGGCCGCCAGTTCGGCCATCGTGGCGTGGTAGCGGATCTGGCCTTTTTCCAGCACGTAGGCCCGGTCCGAGACCAGCTCCGCGAAATGCATGTTCTGCTCGGACAGCAGGATGCTCACGCCCTGCGCCTTGAGCTCCAGGATCATGTGGGCCATCTGCTCCACGATCACCGGCGCCACGCCCTCGGAGGGCTCGTCGAGCAGCACCAGGTAGGGGTTGCCCATGAGCGTGCGGGCCACGGTCAGCATCTGCTGCTCGCCGCCGCTCATGCGGCCGCCAGGACGCTGGGGCATCTCGCCCAGGTTGGGGAACAGCGTGAACAGGCGCGCGGGCGTCCACACGGGCGCGGGCGTGCCGTCGGGCCAGGCGCGGGCGGGCTGGCGGCCCACTTCGAGGTTCTCCATCACCGTGAGATCGGTGAACACGCGGCGGTCCTCGGGCACGAAGCCCAGGCCCAGGCGGGCGGCATCGTGCGGGTCGCTTTTGGAGAGGTCCCGGCCCATGAACTGGATGCTGCCCTTGCGCTTGGACAGCATGCCCATCAGCGTCTTGAGCGTGGTGGACTTGCCCGCGCCGTTGCGCCCCATGAGGGCCACGACCTCGCCACGGCGCACCTCCAGGTCCACGTCGTACAGGATTTGCGCGGCGCCGTACCAGGCATGCAGCCCCTTGGCCTGCAGCAGCAATGGTTGGGGTTCGTGGGTCGTCATGCTCATGCGGCCTCTGCGGCGGCGGTGGCCGCTTTCTTCTCGAAGGTCTTGCCCGTGCCGAAGTAGACCTCCTGCACCTTGGGGTGGTCGCGCAGTTCCAGCGGCTTGCCTTCGGCGATGAGCCGCCCGCGCGCGAGCACGATCATGCGGTCGGCGTAGGCGAACACCACGTCCATGCTGTGCTCGGTGAACAGCACGGCCATGCCCCGGTCGATCACGAGCCGCTTGGTGAGCGCCATAAGCTCGTTGCGCTCCTTGGGCGCCATGCCGGCCGTGGGCTCGTCCATGAGCAGCAGCTTCGGATGGTTGGCCATGGCGATGGCCAGCTCCACGCGCTTCACGTCGCCGTAGGCGAGCACGCTGCACGGGCGGTCGGCCTGGGACTTCATGCCCACCTGGTCCAGCAGCGCCAGTGCCTCGTCGCGCTTGTGGGCGGCCGCCTTGCGCCACATCGAGAACAGGCGGCTGTCGTTGGAGATCAGCGCCATCTGCACGTTCTCCACCACCGTGAGCGAGGCGAAGGTCTCGGCGATCTGGAAGGTGCGGCCCACGCCCATGCGCCAGATGTCGCGCGGCTTGCGGCCCACGAGCTCCTCGCCGTCCAGCAGGATGGAGCCCCTGTCGGCGGGCAACTGGCCGTTGACCATGTTGAAGGTGGTGGACTTGCCCGCACCATTGGGCCCGATCAGCGCCAGCAGCTCGCCCGCCGCCAGCTCGAAATGGATGCCATCGACCGCCCGCACGCCCCCGAAGGACTTGCCCAGCCCCGTTACCTTGAGCAGGCTCATGCGCCGCCCTCCCTGGCTTCGCGCCGGTTGTGGAAGATCTGCTGGATGGCCCCCGCGATGCCCTGCGGGAAAAGCAGCACCAGGATCAGGATGATGGCGCCCAGCATGGCGCGCCAGTAGTCGGTATTGCGCGCCACGGTGTCGTGCAGCCAGGTGAAGGTGACGGCGCCCACCACGGGGCCCGCCAGCGTCTGGATGCCGCCCAGCAGCACCATCACGAGCCCGTCCACCGAGCGGCCCACGTGCAGCGTCTCGGGCGAGATGCTGCCCTTGGAGAAGGCGAACAGCGCGCCGCCCAGGCCCGCGAACAGGCCGGCGATGACGAAGGCCGTCCACTGCATGCGCTTGACGTCGATGCCGATGGCGTCCGCACGCAGTACCGAGTCGCGCCCCGCCCGCAGCGCATAGCCGAACGGAGAGAACAGCACGCGGCGCAGCAGCAGCACGCCGCCTGCCACCAGCGCCAGCGTGAGGTAGTAGTAATTGCGCTTGTCCGCCAGCCACTCGGCGGGCCACACGCCGGTGAGGCCGTTGCTGCCGCCGGTGAAACCGTCCCACTGGTAGCAGATGGCCCAGGTGATCTGCGCGAACGCGAGCGTGAGCATGGCCAGGTACACGCCCGACAGGCGCACGCAGAACCAGCCGTAGAGCAGCGCACCCGCCGCGGCGGCCAGCGGCGCGAGCACCAGGGTCAGCTCCATCGGCACGCCCGCCGAGCGCACCAGCAGCGCCGCCGCGTAGGCCCCCAGGCCGAAGTACGCCGCATGGCCGAACGAGTGCATGCCCCCCGGCCCCATGATGAAGTGCAGGCTGGCCGCGAACAGCGCGGCGATCAGCAGGTCGATCAGCAGCACCGTGAGGTAGGGCGAGCCGGCCGTGAACCACGGCAGCAGGACCAGCACGGCCAGCAGTGCCGCACCGCCGAGCCGGTAAGCGCGCCCGGACGGGCGCAGCGGCGCCTCGGGCAGGCCCGTGTTGCGGCTCACGCCCTGCGGGCGCCCCAGCAGCCCCCAGGGGCGCACCACCAGCACCACGGCCATCACGAGGAATTCCACCACCAGCGTGAGCTTGGAGAACGAGACGCTGTAGCCGAAGATGTCCACCACCCCCAGCCAGATGCAGACGGCCTTGATCTCGGCGATCAGCAGCGCAGCCACGTAGGCGCCCGGAATGGAGCCCATGCCGCCCACCACCACCACCACGAAGGCGGCGCCGATGGTGTTGAGGTCCATCTCCAGCGTGGCGGGCTCGCGCGGCAACTGCAGCGCGCCGCCCAGGCCAGCGAGCAAGGCGCCCAGCGCGAACACCGCCGTGAACAGCCAGGCCTGGTTCACGCCCAGGGCGCTGACCATCTCGCGGTCCTGCGTCGCGGCGCGCACCAGCGTGCCCCAGCGTGTGCGGGTGAGCAGCAGCCACAGCAGGCCCAGCACCACGGGGCCCACGACGATCAGGAACAGGTCGTACGACGGGAATTGCCGGCCCAGGATGGAGACCGAGCCCGACAGGCCCGGCGCGCGCGGCCCCAGCAACTCCTCGGGGCCCCAGAACCACAGCGCCGCATCCTTGATCACGAGCACCAGCGCGAAGGTGGCGAGCAGCTGGAACAGCTCGGGCGCGCGGTAGATGCGGCGCAGCAGCAGCACCTCCACCAGCGCCCCCAGGGCGCCGACCGCTACGGCGGCAAGTAGCAACGCAGGCCAGAAGCCCAGCCCCGTGCCCAGCTTGGCCACCAGGGAATAGGCCACGTAGATGCCCACCATGAAGAACGAACCGTGCGCGAAATTGACGATGCGCGTGACGCCGAAGATCAGCGAGAGCCCCGCGCCCACGAGGAACAGCGAGGAAGCCCCCGCCAAACCGTTGAGCAGCTGAACGATAAAACTCGAAAAACCCATCTCTGGTCTCCACGGCGCTAGTACGCACCGCCCACAGGCTATGAAACTGGCACGCCCCCAACCAAGGCAGCCGAGCAAGGGCCGCCCCGCAGCGAGGGCTGCGTCCCCCTTCCCGCGCGCAAGCAGCGAGAGAAGGGGAAAGCGGCGAAGCCGCTCAGGGGGTTGTCACTTAGTCCGCCGGGCGCATTTTCTTGACTTCGTCGTTGGAGGGCTGAACCTTGCTGCCATCGACATAGCGGTAGTTCACCATCACGCCCTTGCCGCCCTCGTTCTTGGTGCGGCCGACATAGCCGCCCATGGTGGACTGGTTGTCTTCAGGCCGGTAGGCGATGGGGCCGAAGGGCGTGGGCACCTGCAGGCCCTTGAAGGCGGCCACGAGCTTTTCGGTGTCGGTGGAGCCCGCTTTCTTCACGCCCTCGGCCAGCGACTTGATCGCGCTGTAGCCCACCACGGAGCCCAGGCGCGGGTAGTCGTTGAACTTGCCCTGGTAGGCCGTCTGGAAGGCCTTGTGCTCGGGCGTCTGGAGGCCGTACCAGGGGTAGCCCGTGACGATCCAGCCATTGGGCGCCTCGTCCTTCAGCGGGTCCATGTATTCGGGCTCGCCGGTCAGCAGGCTCACCACCTCGCGGCCCTGGAACAGGCCGCGCGTGTTGCCCTCGCGCACGAACTTGGACAGGTCGGCGCCGAAAAGCACGTTGAAGATCGCATCGGGCTTAGCATCGGCCAGGGCCTGCACCACGCTGCCCGAATCCACCTTGCCCAGGGGAGGTGCCTGCTCGGCCACGAATTCGACGTCCGGTTGCGCGGCCTTGAGCAGCTGCTTGAAGGTGGCCGCGGCCGACTGGCCATATTCGTAGTTGGGGTACACCAGGGCCCAGCGCTTCTTCTTGAGCGCGGCGGCATCGGGCACCAGCATGGACACCTGCATGTAGGTGGACGGGCGCAGGCGGTAGGTATAGCGGTTGCCGTTCTGCCAGACGATCTTGTCGGTCAGCGGCTCGGCGGCCAGGAAGAAGAATTTCCGCTGCTTGGCGAAGTCGGTCAGCGCCAGGCCGATGTGCGAGAGGAAGGAGCCCGTGAGCATGTCCACCTTCTCACGCGACACCAGCTCTTCCGCGGCGCGCACGGCGTCGCCGGGGTTGCCGTTGTCGTCGCGGATCACCAGCTGGACCTTCTTGCCCAGCAGGCCGCCCGCGGCGTTGATCTCGTCGACCGCCAGCTCCATGCCTTTCTTGTAGGGCTCCAGGAAGGCGGGTTGCGCCTTGTAGCTGTTGATCTCGCCAATCTTGATGACATCCTGGGCATGCGCGGGGGCCAGCGCCAGGGCCAGGGCGGCCGCAGCCGTGGCACGCATGAGGTTTCGTCGCATCGTCATGGGAACACTCCTGAAAGGTGGGGTGGTAGGGAAGGGAGATCGTTGGTCGAGCGATGGTAGTGCGCCGCGCTCAGCGCAGGCCATCCACGCCCTGGATTTCGGAGGTCTGCAGGCCCCCGATGCGCGGCAGCGGCCGGCCGCCGTCGGTGACGACGACGGCCACCACGATTTCATTGGCGCGCGGGGCGTCGGCCACGCGCGCCTCCATGGCGTCGAAGTGGCTGCGCACGTAGGCGGCGTCCTTGTGGCCCAGCGGCACGTCGATAGCCGTGCCCAGGCCGCCCATCTTCTTGCTGGACGGAACCAGGGCCGCGCCCTTTTCCACGGCGGCGCGCAGCGGCGCGCCGAGCTTGGGATGCAGGATGGCGGCGGCATGCTCCAGCTCGCCCGCCTCGCCCACGATGGCGGCCTTGCCATAGCTGTGCGCCTGGCCGGGCGCGATGCCCAGGGCCTGCACGCAGCGCGCGCCCAGCAGCGCGCCCAGCTCCTCGCCGATGGCGGTCAGCTCATCCAGGTTCTCGACAAAGCGGCCGGCGCAGGGGTTCTCGATCACGGCCATGGCCAGTGCCTTGCGCACGGGCGGCTGCACCTCGCGCCCCATTTCGATGCGGACTTCGTCCGTTTGCACAATGATTTTCCGGATCCTGGCTGGCATGTGTTGCTCCTTTTCTCTCTGGTGTGGTGTGCCCCGCGCCTAGCGCAGGCCGTCCCATTGGCTGATGTCGGCGGCCTTGAGCCCGCCCACGCGGGCATGGATGCGGGCGCCGGTGGACATGGCCAGGATGAAGACGATCTCATCCGCGGCCGGTGCGCCGGGCACGCGCACTTCGATGGCGTCGAAATGGCTGCGCACATAGCTTGCGTTGATGTGGGTGAGCGGCACGTCCAGCGCGGCGCCGGGCCCGCCCACCTTCTTGGTGGAAGGCACGATGGACAGCGCGTTCGCGGGCTGCCCGGTCTTCTTTTCGGCCTGGCCCTTGGCGTATGCGTTGCGATCGCCCTTCCAGCCCAGCAGTTCGCGCATGGCATAGCCGCCGGGCACGTGCCAGAGGGCGCCATGCTCCAGCTCCCCGGCCGAGCCGACGATGGCCCCCTTGCCATAGGTCTCGATGCGCTCCGCCGGCACGCCCATGGCCTGCAGCAGCCGCTGCGCCATGTCCAGCCCCACGCCCTGCAGGGCGTCCATCATGGGCAGGATCAGCGGCTCGTAGCGCCCCGCGTAGGGATTGGTCAGCACCGCCCCGATGGCACCGCGCAGCAGGGGCACGTCGGCCACCGGCCCGAATTCGTGCCGGATTTCCTCGAGGTGGGTGAAGACGCGTCGTATCTCGATCATGGTGTGGACCTGTGCCATTCGTTAAGCAAATACCGAACCAACTTCCGCTTCCAGGGCAGCATCCTGAGCCGTGGCCGCCACCTGCCCCTGGCAGGCCAGCAGCGCAAACCAGAGAAGCCCGGCCGACTGCAATTCTTGCGCTTTTTGCAGCCCTTGCTGCAAGGCGCGCTGCACCTGCGCGGCGGGCAGCGCCGGCACGTCCACCGTGACCGGGATGGCGCCCAGGTCGCTGCCGTCCCGCACCTCGCAGGCGGGCCGGCGCACGATGCGTGCGTCCCGTACATCCACGGCATTCGCCACGATGGTGGCGGCCGCATCCGCCTGTGCGGCGGTGCGCGCCAGCACCGTGACGCTGTCGGCGATGCCCAGCGACTGGCTGCGCCCGCGCCAACCGCTGGTCGCAACGCCGCGCACGGGCATGGCGCTGTCGATGCGGATCCGTCCGTCCAGCACCAGCCCGTGGCGCAGCTGCGCGGCATCGAGGGCCGCGATGTCAGAGTACACGCCCACGGCTGCCGAGCGGCCGGGCGCGAGGTGCAAGGCGATGTCGCCGCCGTTGTTGACCCAGGCCCGCTCGATGCCGCCCAGCGTGTAACAAGCCAGGACCTCCTGCGCCACGGCCCCGGCCACCGCTGCCATGGGGGTGATGAAGACCTGGCGGAAGGGCTGGCAGGCCTGCCACATGCGGCGCGCCACCACGCCGCGCAGCGGGCAGGCCTCTCCCACCGGCGCCCGCAGGGCCGGCAGCTCGTCCACCAGCTCTTGCAGCAGGCCCGCAAAGCGCAGCCAGGCCCGTTCGTGGGCCTGGGCCACGGCGGCGGCATCGCCCTCGGCCTGGAGGATCAGGTCCATGGGGCCATGCTGGAAATGCCAGCGGCCATCGGGCAACAGGGAGCGGCAGGCCTGCATGCGTTCACCCCAGCAGCGGAGGGCGGCCCAGGGGCCAGGGGTTGGCGGCGGGCAGCGCCTGCCAGCTGCGCGCCTGGGGGGCGCCATCGTTGTGCCATGCGCCGCGCTCCAGCACCTCGCGCAGGCTGCGCACCTGGTCCGTGTGGCCGCCCAGCGCGTCGTAGTCCGCGCGGCGCATGCTGAATTCAATGGGCGCCACGATGGCGGGCGTGGGCACGGTGCCGAAGCTGTTGTCGGGCATGCGCAGCACGTCGGCCATCACCGTGATGCCGCCGCCCGGCCACACGTAGGCGGGCGCGCCGCCGCAGGTCACGTTGACCAGCGCGCTCTTGATGGAGCGCGTGAGCAGCACCGGGTTCTCGGTGACGCCCGCGCGCAGGCTGCCTCCCGCGCCGCCCAGGAACAGCACCGAGGCCAGCGAAGGCTCACAGTTCTCGCCGATGCGCTCCACGATGCGCTGGATCTCCAGCGGCATCTGCGCCTGCACCGGCATGAGCTCGTCGTCCAGCACGTACCAGCAGGCGTGCTCGCCGGTGGTGGAGGTCATGAGCAGGCGCAGCCCCGGCCAGGCCACCGCAGGGTCCCAGCCTTCGATGATGGCCAGCGGGTCGGCGATGTCGGTGCCGCCCCAGCCCGTGCCGGGGTTGGCCACCTGGAAGTAGCGGCCGGGCGTGGACTTGCGCCCGCGCATCTGCACGCCGGAGGGCCGCATGTCCAGGCAGCGCCCCGCCTGGTGCTCGGTCAGCACGCCGGTGATGTGGTCGTCCACCACCACCACCTCGTCGGCATGGCCGAAGAACTGGCGCGCGAAGATGCCGATGGCCGCGGAGCCGCAGCCCACGCGCATGCGCTGCTCGGCCACGCCGTTGACGACGGGCGCGCGGCCCGCCTGGATCACGAGCTGCGAGCCGCCGTCGATGGTGAGCTCCACGGCCTGCTTGTTGCCCAGCAGCTGCATCATCTCGGCCGTGATGCGCCCCTCCTTCTTGGTGCCGCCCGTGAGGTGGTGCACGCCGCCAAGCGAGAGCATCTGCGAGCCGTACTCCGCCGTGGTCACGTGGCCCACCACCTCGCCCTTGCAGCGCACGTTGGCCTGCTCGGAGCCCAGGAAGCGGTCGGTGTCGATCTTCACCTTGAAGCTGCAGTAGCTGAAGATGCCCTCGGTGACCACGGTCACCATGTCCACGCCCTGCACCTGCGAGCCCACGATGAAGGGGGCGGGCTTGTAGTCCGGGTAGGTGGTGGAGGACCCCACGCCCGTCACGAAGACCTCGTCCGCCAGCAGCAGGTCGCCGGACCAGGGCTGCGCGGCACCGGTGTCCGACTGCTCATCGCCAGCCTGATCGCGGCCCGCGAAGGACACCAGCGGGGCTTCGCCCGCGTCCAGCGTCCTGCGCAGGAACACCACGGGGTCCACGCGCACCAGCACGCCGGCCTGGTTGGCATAGCGGTCGCACGCGCCGGCGCGGCCTTCCGAGATCTGGCACAGCACGGGGCAGGCGTTGCACTCCACCTTGCTGGCGTTCATGCGCTCGTTGCGAGGCCGGGCGCGCTCCAGCACCTGCGGCAGCTCCGGCGCATCGATGCCGGGAAGCCCATCGGTCTTGGTGTGTTCAGTCATCGTGGCAGCCCATTCATTGCATCTTCGCGAATGCTTGTACGCCCATCGGGTTTTGTGTAGCATTCACTTAACTTAAATGTGGTGAACACTACATTTGTCGCGAATGTAGCGTAATCGCTCCGGGTCCGCAATGGTGTTTTTGCGCCCCCGCAAACGGTGCACGAGGAGCCCCAAAATGACGCACGTAGTCACGGATGCATGCATTCGGTGCAAGTACACCGACTGCGTCGATGTCTGCCCGGTCGATTGCTTCAAGGAGGGGCCGGAGTACCTGGTGATCGACCCCGACGAATGCATCGACTGCGCGGTGTGCATCCCCGAATGCCCAGCCGACGCGATCTATGCCGATGCGGACCTTCCGCCGGAGCACGAAATCTTTCTCGAATTCAACCGAAAGCTGGCACCCGTGCTGCCCGCAATCACCAAAAGAAAGCCGCCTTTGCCAGATGCGGAACAATGGAGGGTTGTGAGCCACAAGCTTTCCGGCCTGGACATCGCGCTGTAGACCCCGTTTTCAGCGCGCCGGGCCCCGGACTTCAGCCAGTTTCCTTCTGTTCTTTCAACTTTTCCATCTAAAGAAGCACCATGAGCGCCTTTCTCGAAGAACGCGTCCTGACGGTCCACCATTGGACGGACCGCCTTTTCTCCTTCACCACCACGCGCGACACCGCGCTGCGGTTCTCCAACGGCCACTTCACGATGATCGGCCTGCGCGTGAACGGCAAGCCCCTGCTGCGCGCCTACAGCATCGTGAGCCCCAACTACGAGGAGCACCTGGAGTTCCTGTCCATCAAGGTGCCCGACGGCCCGCTGACCTCGCGCCTGCAGCACATCCAGGTGGGCGACACCATCGTGGTCGGCAAGAAGCCCACCGGCACGCTGCTCATCGACTACCTGCTGCCCGCCAAGCGGCTGTACATGCTGTCCACGGGCACCGGCGTGGCGCCGTTCCTGAGCCTGATCCGCGACCCCGAGACCTACGAGAAGTTCGAGGAGGTCGTCCTGGTGCACGGCGTGCGCGAGGTGAAGGAGCTGGCCTACCACGACTACATCACGCAGGAGCTGCCCCAGCACGAGTTCCTGGGCGAGATGGTGAGCAAGCAGCTCAAGTACTACCCCACCGTGACGCGCGAACCCTTCAAGCACCAGGGCCGCGTGACCACCGTGATCGAGAACGGCCAGCTCGCGCGCGACCTGGGCCTGCCCGCGCTCAACCCCGCCGAGGACCGCGTGATGATCTGCGGCAGCCCCGAGATGCTGCGCGACCTCAAGCACATGATGGAAGAGCGCGGCTTCAAGGAAGGCAACACCACGAAGCCCGGCGACTTCGTGATCGAGCGCGCCTTCGCGGAGCAGTGATCCCCTGCCGGCCCCGCGAACCTGTTCGAGGGGCCGGCCCCACCCACCAGGACCCGCCATGTCTGCCACCCCCACCAAGACCCGGACCGCGTCCAGCCGCTCTCCCTCCGCGCGCCGCTCCGGCGTGCGCGAACAGGCGGCGCAGACCACGCGCGACAACATCCTGCGCGCGGCGACCAAGGTGTTTGCGCGCTATGGCTACGAAGGCGGCAGCGTGGAGAAGATCTCCAAGGCGGCCAAGTCCTTCGACCGGATGATCTACTACTACTTCGGCAGCAAGGAAGGCCTCTTCATCCAAGTGCTCGAAGAGACCTACCGGCGCATGAACGATGCCGAGTCCAAGCTGGACCTCGACACCGGCAACCCCACCGAAGCGCTGCAGGCCGTGATCCGCTTCGTGGTGGGCTACTACCGCAAGAACCCCGAATTCATCACGCTGCTGAACACGGAGAACCTGCACAAGGGCAAGCACATTTCCAAGTCCATGCGCGCGCGCGAGTATTCGTCGCCCGCCATCGAGGTGATCCGCCGCGTGCTGGAAAGCGGCCAGGCCAAGGGCACCTTCCGCAAAGACATCTCGGCGCGCGACGTGTACCTGCTGATCGCAGCCACCGGCTATTTCTACATGTCCAACCGGCACACGCTCTCGGCCTTCCTGGGCGAGGACCTGGAGACGCCCGAGGCGCTGGCGCACTGGGAGTCCTTCGTCATCGACAGCGTGCTGCGCACCGTGGCCCCCGGCCCCAGCCTGCCCAAGAGCAAGACGGCCTGAACGATTTTTCCCTGCGGGGCACGGTGCTCCGCCCACCACCCCCACGAGGAGAAAACCATGGCAGAAGCAGCAGCCGGCGGCAAGTCGGGCAAGGTCGTCATCCGGAACATCGGTCTCTTGCTGTCGGGCGACCTGGACCGGCCCATTCTCGACGCGGACACCATCGTGGTGCACGACGGCCTCATCACCGCCGTCGGCCGCGCCAAGGACTGCGACACGGAGCACGCGCAGACCGTGATCGACGCGCGCCAGACCTGCGTGGCGCCCGGCCTCATCGACAGCCACGTGCATCCCGTGTTCGGCGACTGGACGCCGCGCCAGAACCAGATCGGCTGGATCGATTCCACGATGAACGGCGGCGTGACCACCATGGTCTCCGCCGGCGAGGTGCACCTGCCCGGCCGCCCCAAGGACATCGTGGGCCTGAAGGCCCTGGCCATCACCGCGCAGCGCGCGTTCGACAACTTCCGCCCTGGCGGCGTGAAGGTGGTGGCGGGCGCGCCCGTCATCGAGAAAGGCATGACCGAGCAGGACTTCAAGGACCTGGCCGCCGCGGGCGTGACGCTGCTCGGCGAAGTCGGCCTGGGCTCGGTCAAGGCCGGCTACGAGGCCAAGGAGATGGTGGCCTGGGCGCGCAAGCACGGCATCCAGAGCACCATCCACACGGGCGGCCCGTCCATCCCGGGCTC
>Ga0222424_100131_pt1 | contig 88981 bp, 88 predicted proteins | sample 2B2ome_FD_182468 | JGI IMG/M metagenome (GOLD analysis project Ga0222424, IMG submission 182468) | Enriched microbial communities from leaf-cutter ant dump, University of Wisconsin, Madison, United States - 2B200A (version 2) | ecosystem: Environmental > Terrestrial > Nest > Insects nest > Nest... | reverse complement strand
CGACCGCCTGCCATGCGACCGGCAACACGACGGCGATCAACGCGCGCAAGGCGGTACGCGCCTACGACGGCCGCAACCGGATCACCACACTGAGTTTCCCCAACGGCCTGGGAAACACCACCCACACCTATACGCCGGACGGTCTGCCCACCAACATCACCGCCGACAACGGTGGTGTCCATGTCGTCAACACAACGTATACCTACAACCGGCGCCGGCTGCTGACGCACGAGCGGCTGTGGTGGGGCAGCATCGACTACCCGCTGGCCTATGCCTACAACGCCAATGGCCACCTGCAGAGCCAGGTGCTGCCTGGCGGCGTCACCGTGGGCTATGCCCCCAACGCGCTGGGCCAGCCGACCCAGGCCGGCACCTACGCCACGGGGGTGAGCTACTACCCCAACGGGGCGATCAAGCAGTTCACCTATGGCAACGGCATCGTCCACACGATGACGCAGAACGCCCGCCAGCTGCCGGAGCGCAGTACGGACTGCGCGGTGACCGGGGCCAGTTGCACCAGCGCCAACAAGCGGCTGGACCTGACCTATGCCTACGATGCGGTAGGCAATGTCAGCGGCATCACCGACAACCACAACGGGCGACAGACCCGCAGCATGGCCTACGACGGGTTGGACCGCCTGACCCAGACGATCTCGCCGATGTTCGGCACGGCCAGCTACGCCTACAACGCGCTGGACAACCTGACCTCGGTCGGCGTCACCGGCGGCAGCAGCAGTCGCACGCACACCTACACCTACAACGCCGCCAACCAGCTGGGCAACATCAAGAACACGGCCGGTGCGACGGTGGTGGCGCTGGAGTACGACCCGCAAGGCAACGTGGATCTCCGGGCTGGGCAGGGCGTTACCCACGACTACGAGTTCGATTACGGCAACCGCCTGCGCAGCGTGGTGGGCAAGGTGGCCTATCTGTACGACGGCCTGGGCCGCCGGGTGCGGGATTCCACCACGGCCACCAGGTACAGCATGTACAGCCAGGGCGGTCAGCTGGTGTATGCCAGCGACAACCGGCAATCCCTGCTGACGCAGTACATCTACCTGGGGGGCAGCCTGGTGGCGTTCCGCGAGCGGCCGGTGGGCTCGAGCACGGCGACGGTGAAGTACCAGCACACCGATGCGCTGGGCACGCCGATCGCGGTGACGGATGCGGGCAAGGCGATCATCGAGACCTTCGAGTACGAGCCTTACGGGCAACTGGTGAACAGCACACTCAAGGACGGACCGGGGTTCACGGGACATGTGCAGGACGCGGCCACGGGGCTGACGTATATGCAGCAGCGCTATTACGATCCGATGCTGGGAGTGTTCCTGAGCGTTGATCCGGTAACGGCGTATAGCAACCCGATCAGTCAGTTCCACCGCTACCGGTACGCCAACAATAATCCGTACATAATGGTTGATCCGGATGGACGGCAAAGCATCGCTGCCTGTGCAAACCCAGCAAATGCAGTCGTCTGCGCTGAGGCTGGGATTACGACAGGTAGCGGAGCTGGTACTGTCGGTAGTGCTGCCGGAGGCAGTACTGGTGGCAAAGGAATTGTCGCGGCAATACTAACGGCCCTTGGGCTTCAAGGTTTGATCCAGCGCGCCGATACGGCTGAGTCAGCTGCCGACAAGATTAAGGAAGGAACTTCTCCGTCTACTGGTCCAAAGGCAGGAAATGGAGATATCCACCCAGGTGGAGAGGAAGCAGCGAACGATGCGTGGGATAGCATCGAAGGTGTAGGTGAGACAAAGCGTTATGAAGACAGCCATGGGAATGTAACTGAGGTGAAGCAGTTGGAAGGTGGTGGGGTTGCGGATAGGCACACCAGCACTAAAAGTGATCATCAGGGAGCGACAACGATCAAGATCCGTGATGCAGAGAAACAGGTCATTCAGACGACCAGGTACCCAGAAAAAAAGTGAGCAAATGATGCCAAGTCATAACTTAGCGTCTCCCCATGGATTGCTTTCTGATCAGCCTTTTCCTGCCTTCCCTTTCAGGGATTCCCGCTGGATTGGCTTCGTGCTCAATCGAGATTTGTACGGGGCCGCCGGTGTGCCACGGGATGTTTTCGAAGCGGTGACCGCTTCTTTGAGCAATGCATCAGGCAGCACTCGATTGATCTTTGAATCCGGAGTTGTTCCACTGGGTGATCATGGAGGGTTCCTTTCAAGAGAGTTATCAGGATGGGATGAGTACGTGTCGCTGGTTAAGTCGATGGATTTTTGTCCGGATTACTACCTCACAAGCTTGGATCGGTCGGTTATTTTTTGGTTCGATCCTGAGACGGTTGTCGTGGGTGGTAGGCCGGAGGTGATGCATGAAGTTATTGACAGCCTCGGAGGGAAAAATGAGATCAGGGAACGGTCTGCTCATGACTTTGGTGTAACTTTACGGGACCCTGATTCAAAGATTGCGACTTACATCCAGAACCTATGCGGGACCTAAGAATAAGAACGCCTCCAAGTTCATTTCCTAGTCGTCCATAAAGCACAAGGCCCGCATCCGCGGGCCTTGTCGTTGTTGGCGTTGTGATCGTTTCGTCAGCGTCCGGTCTGCACGAGCAGCGAGTCGAGCACTTCGCTGACGACGCGCTGTCGCGCCCTGGGCAACTGCTGGATGCGTTTCAAGCTGCTGCTGCAACTTCGGTGCCGGCCCGCTTGCCGGGCTTGGGCTGGGTGCTCACGAGTTCTTCAAGCGACATACCCAGGCCGGCGGACAGCGGCGAGAGCAAGCGTAGCCCGGGTAAGCGAAGCGCACCCGGGAACTCTCGACGTGGAGGTAGTCCCGGCATCCCGGGTGCGGCCGTTGGCCTGCCTGGCCTTGCCCCGGTTACGTAACCCAGCCCTTCATACTCCCCGTCTCCAGCCACCGCTGATGCCATGACAAAGCCTCCGGCAGCAGATGCGGGGTATGCCGGCCGTAGCTCTCGCGCAGGGCGCGGTCGAAATAGTCCTGCAGCGCGTCGCGGTAGTCGGGATGCGCGCAGTTCGCGATCAGCAGGCGGGCGCGCTGCTTGGGGGTCAGGCCGCGCAGGTCGGCCAGGCCCTGTTCGGTGACGATGACGGAGACGTCGTGCTCGGTGTGGTCGACGTGGCTGACCATCGGCACCAGCGCCGAGATGCTGCCGCCCTTGGCGGTGCTGGGGCTCAGGAACACCGACATGAAGCCGTTGCGGGCGAAGTCGCCGGAGCCGCCGATGCCGTTCTGGATGCGGCTGCCCATGACGTGGGTGGAGTTGACGTTGCCGTAGAGGTCGGCCTCGATCATGCCGTTCATGCCGATGCAGCCCAGCCGGCGCACCAGTTCCGGGTGGTTGGACATCTCCTGCGTGCGCATGATGATGCGCTCGCGGTAGAACGCGATGTCGCGCTTGAACGCCTCGTTCGCCTCCGGGCTCAGCGCGAAACCGGTGCACGAGGCGACGTCCAGCACGCCTTCGCGCAGCAGGTCGAGCATGCCGTCCTGGATGACTTCGGTGAACGCGGTGAGCCCGCGGAAGCCGCTCTTCGCCAGTCCGGCCAGCACGGCGTTGGGGATGTTGCCCACGCCGGACTGCAGCGGCAGCAGGTTCGGCGGCAGGCGGCCCTGCGCGACCTCGTGTTTCAGGAAATCGATCAGGTGGGCGGCGATGCGTTCGCTGGTGGCGTCGATGGGCGTGAACGGGCTGTTGCGGTCGGGCCCGTGCGTGCGCACCACGGCGACGATCCTGTCCGGGTCGCAGCGCAGGGCGGTGTCGCCGATGCGGTCCTGCACGCGTTCCAGCGGGATCGGCCGACGATGCGGGGGCAGCGCGGTGCCGTAGTAGATGTCGTGCATGCCCTCGACGCCGGCGGGCTGCCAGTCGTTGACCTCGACGATGACCTTCTCCGCCAGGTCCAGCCAGGTCTTGTTGTTGCCGACCGAGGTGGACGGCACCAGCGTGCCGTCCTCGCGGATCGCCGAGACTTCCACCACCGCGGTGTCGATGGCGCCGTAGAAGCCGAACCAAACGTGCTGGGCGACGTGGCTCAGGTGGATGTCGATGTAGTCCAGGGTGCCGTCGTTGATGCGCTTGCGCGCGTCCGGGTCGCTCTGGAACGGCATGCGCAGCGCGATGGCGTCGGCCTTGGCCAGCGCGCCGTCCAGTTCCGGCGCGGTCGAGGCGCCGGTCATCAGCTTGATCTGGAACGGCAGGCCCGCGGCGTGGGCGCGTTCGATCCGCGCGGCCAGCGCCAGCGGCACCGACTTGGGGTAGCCGGAGCCGGTGAACCCGCTCATCGCGACCGTCTCGCCGGGCTGGATCAGGGCGGCGGCCTGTTCGGCGCTGACCAGGCGGTCGCGCAGGCCGGCGTGGCGGATGCGGTCTTCGGACATGGGAGGGGGCTGCACTGCGAAACCGCCATTATCGTCGTGGGAGTGGCGACGGAGGATACGACCATCGTGCCGATGGCGGATTGCGCCCGATCAATGCCGGTGCTGCGCCATCCACGGCGGCCGCCGTTCCGCGGCGCGCGCGAACGCGGGGCAGTCCTCGCGGTGCGCGCCCGGCAGGTAGCCCAGGCTCATCAGGAATTCGCCGGTGATCTCGCCGCCGGTGAAGCGGAAGGTCTTCTTGAACAGCCGGATCCAGTCGGGCCTGGGCAGCGGATGGTGCGCGTCCAGCCACTCGGCGAAGCCGCCGTGGCTCCGGCGCAGGCCCTGGATGACGCCCGCGTTGTGGATCGCGGCCTCGACCTTCAGCCGGTTGCGGATGATGCCGGGGTCGGCCAGCAGCCGGGCGCGGTCCTCCTCGCTGTAGCCGGCGACCGTGTCCACGTCGAAGCCGCCGTAGGCGGCGCGGAAGCCCTCGCGCTTCCTCAGCATCGTCTCCCAGCTCAGGCCGGCCTGGTTGATCTCCAGCAGCAGGCGCTCGAACAGGACCGCCTCGTCGCGCTGCGGGAACCCGTATTCGTGGTCGTGGTAGGGCCCGTGCAGCGGGTGGCCGGGCGCGAGGGCGCAATAACCTGACATGGGGAGGAGCCGGGAAGGGAGCGCCGATTCTAGGCCGTATTGCGGACAGGCGCCGTCCGCGCAGGCGCCGCGCGCGCGGGGCCCGGGCTAGAATGGCCCCATGCAAGACGTCGCCACGCCCCTGGCCAACCAGTTGCTGATCGCCTCGCCGGCGCTGTCGGATCCGAACTTCGCGCGCAGCGTGACCCTGATCTGCCAGCACGACGACGAAGGCGCCATGGGCGTGGTCGTCAATCGCGCATCCGAATACACCCTGGGCGAAGTGCTGCGGCAGATGGACCTGGCCTCCCACGATCCGCGCCTGGACGAGCAGGTGGTGCTGGCCGGCGGGCCGGTGCACCCCGAGCGCGGCTTCGTCCTGCACGACAGCGCGCGCGCATGGGAATCCACGCTGGAGGTCGCCGACGGGCTGTACCTGACCACCTCGCGTGACATCCTCGAGGCGATGGCCCAGGGCGACGGCCCGGCGAACGCCGTCGTGGCGCTGGGCTGCGCGGGCTGGGGCGCGGGGCAGCTGGAATACGAACTGGGCGAGAACAGCTGGCTGACGGCGCCCGCCGATGCCGAACTGCTGTTCGCGCTGCCGCTGGAGCGACGCTGGCAGGCCGCGGGCCAGCGGATCGGCGTGGACATGACGCGCCTGACGGACTACAGCGGCCACGCATGAGCCGCCGTCCGCGCCAGAAGACGCCACGTCCACGGCCGCCGTCGCAGGATGGCGCGGGCAGGGTCGAACGGAGGCAGTGGGCATGAAGCTGGACGGCACCGTACTGGGATTCGACGTGGGCGCCCGCCGCATCGGCGTGGCCGTGGGCAGCGCGTTCGGCACCGGCGCGCGCGCGCTGGCGGTGATCGACGTGCACGGCCACGGGCCGGACTGGCCGGCGATCGACAAGCTGCACGCGGAGTGGAAGCCGGACGGTCTGGTGGTCGGCGACCCGATGACGCTGGAGGGCGGCGACCAGCCGAACCGCAAGCGCGCGCACGCCTTCGCCCGCGAACTCCACGCCCGCTACCACCTGCCGGTGGTGCTGGTGGACGAGCGCACCAGTTCGGTCGAGGCCTCGCAGCGCTTCGCGCTGGACCGCGCCGAGGGCCGCAAGCGCCGCCGCGACGCCGCCGCGCTGGACGCCGTCGCCGCCGCCGTGATCATCGAACGCTGGCTGGCCGCGCCGCACGACGCGACCCAGCTGACCTGATTCTTCCCCGACGACGCCCCATGACCGCACAACTCGATTCCGACGGACGCCTGCGCCACCTGCTGACCCTCGAGGGCCTGCCCCGCGAGACCCTCTGCCGCCTGATCGACCGCGCCGGCCAGATCCGCGATGCCGCGCTCGGCCGCACGCCGCGCCGGCAAGCGCTGGACGGCACCACGGTCTGCACGCTGTTCTTCGAGCCCTCCACCCGCACGCGCAGTTCGTTCCACATCGCCGCGCAGCGGCTGGGCGCGGACGTGCTGAACTTCGACGCGTCCACCTCGTCCACCCGCAAGGGCGAGACCGCGCGCGACACGCTGCGCAACCTGGAGGCGATGGGCGTGCGCGGTTTCATCGTCCGCCACGCCGAGGACGGCGCGGTCGCCGCGCTGGCCGGCGAGGCGGGCGAGGGCACCGCGCTGGTCAACGCCGGCGACGGCCGCAGCGCGCATCCCACCCAGGGCCTGCTGGACGTGCTGACCATCCGCCAGGCCAAGGGCGCGGACTTCGCGCGCCTGAAGGTGCTGATGGTCGGCGACGTGAAGCACTCGCGCGTCGCCCGCTCGGACCTGCACGCGCTGCGCACGCTGGGCGCGGGCGAGATCCGCGTCTGCGGCCCGCAGCCGCTGCTGCCCGACGACGGCACGCTGGCCGGTTGCGAGGTCGGCGGCGATTTCGACGCCATGCTCGACGGCGTGGACGTGGTGATGATGCTGCGCCTGCAGCGCGAGCGCATGGAAGAGGGCCTGGTGGCGTCGCTGGAGGACTACCACCGCGACTACGGGCTCACCGCCGCGCGGCTGGCGCGCGCCGCGAAGGATGCGGTGGTGCTGCACCCCGGGCCGATCAACCGCGGCGTGGAGATCACCGACGAGGTGGCCGACGGGCCGCAGTCGCTGGTGCTGCGCCAGGTCAGCAACGGCGTCGCCATCCGCATGGCGGTGCTGGAGATGCTGCTGGGGTGAGCGGCGTGCGGGGGCATAGGCCCCTGTGCAGGAGGGGCTTCGGGCCCGACGCGTTCCGGTCGGCCCTGAAGGGCCTCCTGCAGGTGGTCCGCCTCAGTCCGCGGCCGCGACCACCCGGTTCTTGCCGGCCTGCTTGGCCTGGTACATGGCGCGGTCCGCGCGCGCCAGCAGGTCGTCCTGCGATTCGCCGGGCAGCCAGCGCGCCACGCCGGCGCTGAAGGTCACGGCGATGTCGCGGCCTTCGTAGGCCAGCGGCTTGTGCGCGAGCCGAGAACGCAGGCGCTCCAGCGTGCCGGTGGCTTCGAGGAAGCTGGTGTCGGGCAGCAGCAGCACGAATTCCTCGCCGCCGAAGCGGGCGACGGCGTCGCTGGCGCGCAGCGTCGCGCGCGCCAGCGCCACCACGTGGCACAGCGCGGCGTCGCCGCCCAGGTGGCCGTGCGCCGCGTTGATGTGGCGGAAGTCGTCCAGGTCCAGCAGCGCCAGGCTCAGGGTCTGGCCGCTGCGCAGCGCGCGCACCGATTCGCGCTTGAACAGTTCGTCGAAGCCGCGGCGGTTCAGCGCCTCGGTCAGCTGGTCCACGCGCACCAGCGCGGAGACCGACTGGAGTTCGTGCTCGAGGTTGGCCACGCGCCGCTCGGCGTCCTCCACCTCGCGCCGCGCCTCCAGCAGGCTGTCGCGCGCGCGCAGGGCCTGCGCCTGCACCTGCGCGGTGTCCTCCAGGATGTCCTCCATCCGCTTGCCCAGTTCGGCGATGCTGCGGCTCTCGCGCACCGCCTGCGCATGGAAGCTGATGCGGTCGTGGTACTCGCCGGTGCTGCTGGCCATGCCGTCCAGCCGCTCGACGAAGGTCACCATCATCTCCTTCATCGAGGCCTTGGACTCGGCCAGTCCCTGCTTCAGCAGGCCCTGCTTGTAGATCACCTCGCGCAGGCCGGCGCGGGTCTGCTCCAGCGCGGTGCGGTCCAGCGGGCCGGACAGCAGCTGGCGCACCGCGCCGATCTGGTCCTGCAGCCAGCTGCCGTCCTCGATCAGCTCGCCGACGTTCTCCAGCAGCAGGTCGAACAGGCTGCGCATCAGCTCCTGCGCGTCGTTGACCTCGTGGGTGCGCTGGCCGACCTGCCGGCAGAGGTCCTTCAGCCCGCCGCCGAGGTCGTCCAGCGGCTGCGTGGGCTGCCACTGGCGCACGCGGTCGGCCAGGGCGTGCGCCTGCGGCAGCAGCGCGGCGTCGTCGCGCAGCAGGTTCTCCATGCCGGCCACCAGCAGGTGGTGCAGCAGGTCGCGCAGTTGTTCGGCCTCGCCGGCGAGCGGCTCGTCCTGGATCGTGCGGATGTACTTGTCGACGAGTTGCCGCAGCGCGCGGCCGTAGCGCGGCCAGTCGGCGTCGGCGTGCGCCGACTGCAGGCGCTCGCCCATGCCGCGCAGCTCGCCCGGCAGGCCGGCGACGCCGTCGGCGAAGGCGGACAGCAGCGCCGGGGGATCCTCCGCGCGCGCGAACAGCGCCTGCAGCTGCGCGGCGCTGATGCTGGGACGCGCGGCGGCGGCGGCGGCCGGCGCAGGCGCCGCGGTCGTCGCGAGTTCCTGGGGGGCGGCCGAAGCGGGCGCCGCGTCGCGCCGGCGCGACCACAGGCGGCGCAGACCGGCGGGCAATACCGAGTTGTCGTCAGCCACGTCAGGCATCGCAGGTCGCTCGTTCGGCCACGGACGGGTGCCCGCCGGCCCACAGGGGATGCCGGGTTATCGGCCGCCGGGGCCGGCGGTTGAGGGTCGAAGCGCGACGGACGCCGGCGGGCGACGGGAACCGTGACGGCGCCCGCGCCGGGTCAGTCCCCGGCGGGCGGGAAGCGGGCCAGCGCTTCCTCGACGAGGGCCAGTTGCGCCAGCGCCTCCTCGTGGCCCCGGGCGGCGGCCTGGCGCACCTGGGCCAGGTCGGGGTGGGAGACGATCAGCAGCAGGTTGCCGCACGCGGGGCAGGCGTAGTCGGTGACCGCGTCGTGCAGTTCCATCGCCATCGCGCGGCTGTCGCCCTGCCAGCCGCAGGGGCAGGCCAGCACGCGTTCGCGCCAGCCGGCGGCGAAGTAGTCGAGGACCAGTTCCGCCATCGCGGTTCAGCGGCCGCGGCGCTGGGCGAACAGCCAGTCCCACATCGGGGCATGGGCGTAGGTCGCGTCCCAGCTGTTGTGGTTGGCGTCGGGGAACTCGGTGTAGCGCGCGTCGCGCGCGCCGGCGGCCTTCAGCGCGGCGTCCATGCGCCGCGACTGCGCGGGCGGCACCACGTCGTCGCGGCCGCCGTGGAAGATCCACACCGGCACGTCCTTCAGCCGTTGCGCGGCGGCGGCGAAGGGATCGGCCGCCGCGGCGACGCTGTGGGCACGCAGGCCGGGGCGCGCGTCGCTCCAGTCGACGGTGATGCCGCCGCAGACCGGGACCAGCGCGGCGAACCGGTCCGGCTGCTGCAGCGCCAGTTCCCAGGTGCCGTAGCCGCCCATCGACATGCCGGTCAGGTAGACCCGGTCCGGGTCGCCGCCGAACTCGCGCACCGCCGCGTCCAGCGCCGCGAAGGCGACGGGGCCGGCCGCTTCCGTCCATTCGGTGCCTTCGGGCGCCTGCGGGAACACCGCCAGCGCCGGGAAGTCGTCCGCATGCTGGCGCAGGTACGGGCCCAGCCCCGCCATCGTCTGTTTCACGCCGTCGCTGCCGCGCTCGCCGGAGCCGTTGAGGAACAGCACCACCGGCGGCTTGCCGGTGCGGAAGCGCGACGCGGGCACGAACACCTGGTAGCGGTAGGTCTGGCCGTCCAGCACGACTTCGCGCGGGACGAATTCGCCGGTCGGATTCAGGGCGGGCGTCGTGGTGCAGGCGGTCATGGCGCTGAGCATCAGGGCGAGGAGGGCGAGCAGCAGGGCGGGGCGCAGGCGCATGGGACGGTCTCCGGAAGCACACGGCAGGATACCCGGCATCCCGGATGCCCGTGTAGGAGGGGCTTCAGCCCCGAACGCTTTTCGATCCGCAAACGCGGATACATGGGCCGGGGGCGCTTCCTGCCCATGGACCGAAAAGCATTCGGGGCTGGAGCCCCTCCTACACGCTGGTCAGTGCAGCAGGATCAGCGTGGCCAGGCCGAGGAAGCAGAAGAAGCCCATCACGTCGGTCACCGCGGTGACGACGACGGTGCCGGCGACGGCCGGGTCGATGTTCATCCGCTTCAGCAGCAGCGGCAGCAGCACGCCGGCGGTGGCGGCGGCGCAGAAGTTCAGCACCAGCGCCATCGCGATGACCAGCGACAGCATGGGGCTGCGGAACCACAGGAAGGCGATCACGCCGACGATGCCGCCGATCAGCACGCCGTTGATCAGGGCGACCCGGATCTCCTTCCACAGCAGGATGCTGGCGTTGCTCGAGCCCACCTGGCCCAGCGCCAGGCCGCGCACCATCAGCGTCAGCACCTGCACGGCCGCGTTGCCGCCGATGCCGGCCACGATCGGCATCAGCACGGCCAGTGCGACGATCTTCTCCAGCGTGGCGTCGAATTCCTTGATGACCGTCGCGGCCAGGAACGCCGTGAACAGGTTGATCCCCAGCCACACCACGCGGCCGCGCACGGCGCGCTTGACCGGCGAGAACAGGTCCTCGTCCTCGTCCAGGCCGGCGGCGCCCAGCGCCTGGTGCTCGGCCTGCTCGCGGATGATGTCGACCACGTCGTCGATGGTGATGCGGCCGAGCAGGATGTTGTTGTCGTCCACCACCGGCGCCGACACCCAGTCGTGGTCGGAGAACTGGCGCGCGACTTCCTGCGCGCTCTCGCCCACGTCGATGGCCGGCTGCTCGTCGTCGATCAGCCGGTTGATGGGGGTGGAGTCCTCGTGCGTCACCAGCGCGGCCAGCGGTACCCGGCCGAGGTACTGGTGGCGGCGGCTGACCACGTACAGGTGGTCGGTGTGGTCGGGCAGTTCGCCGCGCAGGCGCAGGTAGCGCAGCACCACGTCGACGTTGACGTCGGCGCGCACGGTGACCACGTCCGGGTTCATCAGGCGGCCGGCGGTGTCCTCGGCGTAGGACAGCACCTGCTCCAGGCGCTCGCGGTTCTCGCGGTCCATCGACTTGAGGACTTCGTCGATGACGGTGTCGGGCAGGTCCTCGACCAGGTCGGCGAGGTCGTCGATGTCGAGGTCCTCGACCGCGGCGACGATCTCGTCGGTGTCCATGTCGGCCAGCAGGCTTTCGCGCACCTCGTCGCCGACGTGCACCAGCACCTCGCCGTCGTCCTCCGGGTCGACCAGGCCCCACACGACCTCGCGCTTGCCCGGCGGCAGCGATTCCAGCAGGTTGCCGATCTCCGCGGGCGACAAGGTGTTGACCAGCCGGCGCACCGGCCCCAGCCGGCCGCTGTCGAGCGCGTCGGAGAGCAGGCGCAGCTGGCGCGCGGTCTTGTCGTGGCGGATGGTCTCGACCATTCGGTACTCCGGAATGGGGCCGATCCGTCAGGCGGATGCGACCGGGGCATCAGGCGTTCATCGCAACATTATCGCCCGGGCGCTGGAATATGGACACCCTGCGGAAGAGGGAGAAGTCGTCTGTGGGAGCGACGTCAGTCGCGATGAAGCTCACGCGGTGGCCCAATCGCGACTGACGTCGCTCCCACAGAAGCAAGTCGCCGGGTCAGGCCTGGCTGGCGGCCTTCAGCCAGCGCTCGATGCCCGCGCGGTCGCGCGCCTGCAGCAGCTTGGGCGCGCGCGCCTGCAGCGCGCCCAGGTCGCTGTCGCGGATGGCCTTGCGCAGTTCCAGCAGGGTGGCCGGGTGCAGGCTGAACTCCCGCAGGCCCAGGGCCAGCAGGATCGGCGCCAGGGTGGCGTCGCCGGCCATCTCGCCGCACATCGCCACCGGCACCTTGTGTTCGGCGCCGATGCCGATCACGTGGCGGAGCAGGCGCAGCACGCCGGGGTGCAGCGGCGAATAGAGTTCGCCCAGCGCCTCGTTGTTGCGGTCGGCCGCCAGCAGGTACTGCACCAGGTCGTTGGTGCCGATGGAGACGAAGTCCACCACGTCGGCGAAGCCGTGGAAGGCGATCGCCGCCGCCGGCACCTCGATCATCGCCCCCAGTTCGACCTGCTCGGCAATCCCGTGCCCCTGCTTGCGCAGCTGCAGGGCGTTGCGCCGCAGGCGGCGGCGGACCTCCAGGAGTTCCTCGCGGCCGCTGACCATCGGCACCAGGATCCGCACCGGGCCGTAGCCGGACGCGCGCAGGATGGCGCGCAGCTGGGTGTCGAACACGCCGGCGTGCGCCAGCGACAGGCGCACGCCGCGCAGGCCGAGGGCGGGATTGTCTTCGTCGCCGACGGCCAGGCCGGTGCGGTCGGCCTTGTCCGCGCCCAGGTCGAGCGTGCGGATGGTCACCGGGCGGCCGCCCATGCCCAGCACGAGGTCGCGGTAGACCTGGAACTGTTCGTCCTCGCTGGGCAGTTCGCGGCGCTGCAGGAACAGGAACTCGGTGCGGTACAGGCCCACGCCGGCCGCGCCGAGCGCGTGTGCGTTGGCCACGTCGGCGAGCGACTCGGCGTTGGCCCACAGCGCGATGTCGACGCCGTCGCGGGTGCGGCTGGGCTTGGAGCGCAGCCGGCCGAGCTCGCGCGCCTCGCGCGCCGCCTCGCGCAGGCGCTCGCGGTAGCGGCGCAGGTCGCCGGGGTCGGGATCGACCACCACCTCGCCGGTGCCGCCGTCCACCAGCAGCACGTCGCCGTCGTTGATCCGCTGCAGCGCCTGGGCGTTGCCCACCACCAGCGGTAGGTGCAGGCTGCGGGCGAGGATCGCGCTGTGCGACAGCGCGCTGCCGGCGGCGGTGACCACCGCGACCACGCCCTGCGCCTGCAGCTGCGCCAGTTCCGACGGCGCCACGTTGTCGCTGACCAGGATCTCGCCGGCCACGCCCGGCGCCTCCTCCGCGCGCTGGTGCAGGTGCGCGTGGATGCGGCCGATCACATGGTCGAGGTCGTCCATGCGGCTCTTGAGGTAGGCGTCGTCCATGTCGTCGAAGACGGCGGCCAGCCGGTCGCGCTGCAGCCGCAGGGCGTAGTCGGCGGAATAGCGGGCGGTGCGGATCAGCTCGTCCAGCCCGTGCAGCAGTTCGGGGTCGTCGAGCAGCAGCGCGTGCAGGTCGAGGAACTCGCCGACCTCCCGCGCCAGCGCGCCGTGCAGGCGCGTGCGCAGGCTGCGCATTTCCTGGCGGGTGGCGTCGACGGCGGCGTGCAGGCGGGCCAGTTCGTCGTCGACCCGGTCCTGGCCGATGTGCTGTTCGGCGACGTCCAGCACGTGCGGCAGCCGGACCCGGGCGCGTCCCAGCGCGCTGCCGCGCGACGCTCCATGGCCGGCCAGCAGCGCCCGCATCAGGGGGTCCCCATGCCGTCGGTTCGCGTCACGCGCATGGGGCGGTCCTCATTCCTCGTCGAATCGTCGCTCGAACAGCGACACGATTTCCTGCATCGCGGCGGCCTCGTCCTCGCCCTCGATGCGGACGATGACCGGCGTGCCCTGGCCGGCGGCCAGCAGCATGACGCCCATGATGCTCTTGGCGTTCACCTCGCGGCCCTTGGCTGCGAGCGTGGCGTTGCAGCGGAAGCCGGCCAGCGTCTGCACCAGCTTGGCGGTGGCGCGCGCGTGCAGCCCCAGGCGGTTGGATATGGTGAGTTCGCGCTCAAGCATCGTCGTGTATGACTCCATTGCGTGCGCCGGCGGCGGCGGTGGCCGGCAGTTCGTCCAGTCCCTGTTCCGGGTAGTTCATCACCCGCAGCACCATCGGCAGGCTCAGCGCCGAGACGCGGCGCACCGGCGTGCCCAGGCGCGCCAGCCGGCCGGCCAGGTTGCTGGGGCTGGCGCCGTACAGGTCGGTCAGCACCAGCACGCCGTCGCCGCCGTCCACGCGCCGCAGCGCCGCCGACGCCTGCGGCAGCAGGGCGTCCAGGTCGGCGTCGAACGGCACCTCGAAGGCCTCGGCCTTCAGGGGCAGTTGCCGCAGCAGCGCGGTGGCGACCGCCAGGATCGCCGCGCCTACGCCGGGATGAGTCACGAGAAGAATGCCACAGGCCATGCCGGAACGTTAACAGACGGGCATGACGGGCTGGAAGCGGCGCGGATGGAATGGTGCGGGACGTGGAGGGGCGTCTGTAGGAGGGGCTTCAGCCCCGGCGCCTTCCGGCCGGCGTTCGGGAAGCGCCGATTTCCCGGTCGGGGCTGAAGCCCCTCCTGCAGGGGGCGATCCGGCAGGCGGATCAATCCAGCTCGCGGTGGAAGGTGGCCACTTCCTCCCAGCCCTGCTCGCGCGCGTGGCGGGCCAGGGTCTCGGCCAGGTAGACCGAGCGGTGCTTGCCGCCGGTGCAGCCGAAGGCGATGGTCACGTAGCTGCGGGTCTCGCCGCGCAGGCGCGGCAGCCAGGTGTCCAGGAACCCACTGACCTGGCCGACGTACTCGGCCACCTCCGGCTGCGCGTCGAGGAAGGCGCGCACCTTGGGGTCGCGGCCGGCGTAGGGGCGCAGTTCCGGGTTCCAGTGCGGATTGGGCAGCACCCGGGCGTCGAAGACGAAGTCGGCGTCGGCCGGCACGCCGCGCTTGTAGGCGAACGATTCGAACAGCAGCGAGAGCTGGGTGCCGGTGGCGAAGGCGAATTCGGCGATGATCCGGCGCCGCAGCTGGTGCACGTTGAGCTGGCTGGTGTCGATGACGACGTCGGCCTCGTCGCGCAGCGGCTGGACGATGGTGCGTTCCTGGCGGATGGCTTCCTGCAGCGACAGGCCGCCGTGCCCCAGCGGGTGGCGGCGGCGGGTGTCGGAGTAGCGCCGCAGCAGCACCTCGTCGTTGGCGTCGAAGAAGATCAGCCGGCCTTCCAGGCCCAGCTGCGCCAGCGCGGCGCGCCACTGCGCCAGCTTCGACAGGTCGCTGCGGCGGCTGCGCACGTCGATGCCGACGGCGATCTTCGGCGGCAGCTCGTCCTCGCGCATCAGGCTGCGCACGAAGGAGGGCAGCAGGTCCACCGGCAGGTTGTCGACGCAGTAGTAGTCCAGGTCCTCGAAGGTCTTCAGCGCCACCGACTTGCCCGAGCCGGACAGGCCGCTGACGATCACCACCGTCGGCGCCGCGGCCGCGGTGCCGTTGTCCTCGTGCGGGTCGACGGAGGGGCTGCCGGCCTGGGTCATGGCGTGCTGCGCTCCAGCAGGTTGCTGTGGCGGGCGATGAACATCGCCGCCGGGTCGATGCCCTTGGTGCGCAGGATGTGCAGGCGGGTGGCGGCCTCGGTCAGCACGGCCAGGTTGCGGCCGGGCATCACCGGCAGGGTGATCAGCGGCACGTCCAGGTCCAGCACGTGGCGGGTGCCGGAGTCGCCGGTCAGGCGCTCGTAGCCGTGCGGGTTGGGCTCGGTCATCGGGCGGGTCAGGTGCACGATCAGGCGCAGGTACTTGTTCTTCTTCACCGCGGTGTCGCCGAACATCTCGCGCACGTTCAGCACGCCCAGGCCGCGCACTTCCAGCAGGTCCTGCAGCAGTTCGGGGCAGGTGCCGTCGAGCACGTCCGGGGCGATCTGGGTGAACTCCGGCGCGTCGTCGGCGACCAGGCGGTGGCCGCGGCTGAGCAGTTCCAGCGCCAGCTCGCTCTTGCCGGAGCCGGCCTCGCCGGTGATCAGCACGCCGATCGAATAGATCTCCATGAACACGCCGTGCAGCGTCACCCGCGGCGCCAGCGTGCGCGCCAGGTGGTAGGACAGGTGGTTGAGCAGCTCGTGGCCGCGCTTGGGCGAGAGCCACAGCGGCGTGTCGTTCTCGTTGGCGGCCTCGCGCAGGTCCTCGGGGCAGGACTGGTTCTTGCTGATCACCAGCGCCAGCGGCTTGGCCTGCACGATCTTCTCGATGGTCTCCCAGCGCTGGCGCGAATCCAGCGAGTCCAGCCAGGTCAGTTCCTCGGTGCCGAGGATCTGCACCTTGTTGGGGTAGACCGCGTTGAGGTAGCCGGCCAGCGACGGGCGCCGGGACAGCGTGTCGCCGGCTTCGAGCACCCGCTTCTCGCCCTTCTGCCCGGCCAGCCAGCGCAGGGCCAGCTTGTCCTTCTGCTGGTCGAACAGTTCACGGGCGGTGATGCTGGTATTCATCATGCGGGTGCGGCCGGCGAAGGAGGGACCGGCCCGGGCGAGGCGGGGCGACGACGGCGGCGAGGTCGCGCTGGCGTGCCCGGGACGTGGCCGCCAGTGTAATGGCCCGTCCGCGGCTTAGCGAACGCGCGGGCGCGGTAGCCAAACGAAGAGCCGCCCCGCGCGGCGGAGCGGCCCGTCATGGCCCCTCAACCCGTCATTCCCGCGAACGCGGGAATCCATTGCTTTTCGCGGGATGATACGGAAAGCCACTGGGTCCCCGCCTTCGCGGGGACGACGGTGGATTTGAGCGGGACCAGCACCGCAGTGCGCGGATCTCCAAGCGCCGCCGCCTGCGGCGGCGTGTCAGCCGATCAGTTCGCTGCTGCGCGCGCCGTTGCGCTGGACATCCGTGCGCTTTTCCTTGTGCTTGACCAGCAGGCGGTCGAGCTTGTCGGCGAGGATGTCGATGGCGGCGTACATCGTCTGCGCGCCGGCGTCCGCGTGCAGCGTGCGGCCGGCCACGTTGATGGTGGCTTCGGCCAGGTAGTCGGGCTTGCGGGTCCCCAGTTGCGTACGGACTTCGAAGGGTTGTTCGAAGTGGCGCTCCAGCCGCTTCAGCTTGGACTCGACATATTCGCGCAGGGCGGGAGTGACTTCGATTTCATGGCCGTAAGTCTCGATACGCATGTGTGCCTCCTTCTGGTCGGTAGAACCGCGCGTCGGCGCGGAAAGCGTGCCATGTCAATGACAACGCGGCAGGGTCTGGGTTCCGGCGATCCTCCTCTATTCGGTGTGCGCGGGAAGCGGTGCTTCCAGGGACAAAGATGGACCCGTCCGCGGCAACTATCAACCGTGGCGGCGTCATTTCCGGAGGAGTAACGTGAGGTGTTAGGAAAGCGTTGCGCGGGACCGGAACGGGATCACGGAACCGCGGCGCCGGCGGCGTTTCAGCCGATGCGCACGCGCTCGTGCGAGGACAGGATGTTCATCGCTTCGCGGTACTTGGCCACGGTGCGCCGCGCCACCGGGACGCCGGACGCCTTGAGCAGGTCCGCCAGCTTCGCGTCGGACAGCGGCTTGCGCGGATTCTCGCCGTCCACCAGCCGCCGGATCATCGCCTGGATCGCGGTGCTGGACGCTTCGCCGCCGCCCTCGGTGTCGATGCCGGAGGCGAAGAAGGCGCGCATGGGCAGGGTGCCGCGCGGCGTGCGCACGTACTTGCGGGCGATGGCGCGCGAAACCGTGGATTCGTGCAGGCCGACCTCTTCGGCCACGTCGCGCAGCGTCAGCGGGCGCAGGGCCTGTTCGCCGAATTCGAGGAAGCCGGCCTGCTGGTGCAGCAGGCAGCGCATGACCTTGAGCAGGGTCTCGCCGCGGGCCTCGACGCTCTTCAGCAGCCAGCGGGCTTCCTGCAGCTGCGCCTTGAGATAGCCGGCGTCGCTGTCGCCGCACTGGCGGATCATCTGCTCATAGCCGCGGTGGATGGCGATGCGCGGCAGCGTGTTGCCCGCCAGCGCCGCGCGCCACACGCCGCGCTGGCGCCAGACCACGCAGTCCGGCACCACGTAGGTGTCGTGCGACAGGTCGCCGACCTGCGCGCCGGGCTTGGGATCGAGCGTGCGCAGCAGCTGCACGGCCTCGTCCACCTCGGCGACGGGGCGCTTCATCTCCTGCGCCAGGCCGGCCACGCCGCTGCGCGGCAGGCGCTCCAGCGCGGTGTCGGCGATCTGCAGCGCCAGCGCCTTGCCCGGGGTCTCGTCGGCCAGCACCGCGAGTTGCAGGTGCAGGCATTCGCCCAGCGTGCGCGCGGCCACGCCCACCGGGTCGAAGCGCTGCACCTGGCGCAGGACCACGAGGACCTCGTCCTCCTGCGCCTCGATGTCGGGGCGCAGCGTCTGCACGATGTCGGCCAGCGGTTCGCGCAGGTAACCGTCCTCCTCCAGCGCGTCGATCAGCGCGGCGCCGATGCGGCGGTCGCGCGGGGAGAGGTGGGACAGGTGGAGCTGCCACAGCAGGTGGCCGTGCAGGGTGTCGGCCTCGGCCACGCGCTCGGCGGGGCTGCCGCCGTCGTCGTCGTCGAACGAGCCGCCGCCGCCGGACGTCGCCCACGGGCCTTCGTCCGGCGACCAGTCGTCGTGGTCCTCGTGCGTGTCGCGTTCGGCTTCCCGGGCGTTCTCTTCCGGCGGGCGTTCGTCGTCCGCGCCGCGCGCGGGCGCCGGGTCTTCCTCGGGCTCGGTCCAGTCGAGCAGGGGGTTGGTCTCCACCGCCTCGGTCAGCTCGACCTCGAGTTCGGCGGTGGACATCTGCAGCAAGCGGATGGCCTGACGCAGCTGCGGCGTCATGACCAGATGCTGTCCCAGCGATGTCTGCAGGCGTGGCTTCATTCCCGACCTTGTTGCCCCGGAGCGGCCATGGGCCGCGGCCGGGTCACAGGCGGAAGGTTTCGCCCAGGTAGACCCGACGCACGTCCGGATTGGCCAGCAAAGCGTCCGGGGCCCCCTGCGCCAGAACGCTACCGGCATTGAGGATATACGCCCGGTCGCAGATTCCCAAGGTTTCGCGCACGTTGTGGTCGGTGATCAGCACGCCGATGCCGCGGTCCTTGAGGTGCTGGACGATGCGCTGGATCTCGCCGACGGAGATCGGGTCGACGCCGGCGAACGGTTCGTCCAGCAGCATCAGGCGGGGACGGGCGGCCAGGGCGCGGGCGATCTCCACGCGCCGGCGCTCGCCGCCGGACAGGCTGGCGCCGAGCTGGTCGGCGACGTGGGTGACCTGCAGTTCGTCCAGCAGCGAGGTCAACTCACGTTCGATGCCGGCCGCGTCCAGGTCGTCGCGCAGTTCCAGCACCAGGCGGATGTTGTCGGCCACGCTGAGCTTGCGGAAGACGGAGGGCTCCTGCGGCAGGTAGCCCACGCCGAGCTTGGCGCGCTGGTACATCGGCTGGGCGGTGATGTCCTGGCCGTCCAGCTCGATGCTGCCGGCGTCGGCGGCGACCAGGCCGACGATCATGTAGAAGCAGGTGGTCTTGCCGGCGCCGTTCGGGCCGAGCAGGCCGACCACTTCGCCCGGCTGCAGCGTCAGGCCGAAGTCGGCGACGACCTCGCGCTGCTTGTAGCGCTTGCGCAGTCCCTTCGCGGTCAGCATCAGTTCTTGCCCTGCGCCGCGGGCGCCGACTTGGGCTGGATCACGGTGCGCACGCGGGTGCCGTCGCCGCCGCTCTCCATGTTGCCGGTCTTGGTGTTGTAGACCATGCGCTGGCCGCTGTTGGAGCCGCGGTCGGACTTCACGGTGTAGTTGCCGATGAAGGTGATGGTTTCCGACTTCATGTCGTATTCGACGCGGTCGGCCTGGGCGTCCATCCAGGCGCCGTCGTCCATCTGCTGCTTCATCTTCACCTGCTTGCCGGTGAACACCGAGCGCGAGATCTCGCCGTCGGCCATGTAGATCTCGGCGGCGCTCGAGCGGATCTCCAGCGTGCCCTGGGTGACCACGACGCCGCCGGACAGCAGGGTCTTGCCGTTGCCCTCGAAATTGCCGGACTGCTTGCCGGAATCGATGGTCATGGCCTGGTTGCGGTCGGTGGACTTGGCCACGGCCCCTGCGGCGGGCAGCAGGAGCAGCAGCGCGGCACTAGCGAGCAGAGCGCGGTTCATAGACGGATTTCACCTGGGATTTGAATTCGTAGGCCTTGGTCTTGAGGTTGGTCTCGAAACCGCGGCCGGTCAATCGGGAGCCCGGCTGGGTGACCGTGACCACGTCGTCGGTCCGGGCCAGGTCGCGGTCGGGGAACACGTTCAAGGTGTCGGTGCGGAACTCCGCCTGGCGCGCGCCGCCCTCCGGCGCCGTGCCGTGCACGTCGCCGCGCAGGCGCAGCTCCTCGCCCTTGGCGCTGAGCCAGCCGGTCTTCGAGCGCAGCTCCCACGACCGCCCGTCTTCCTCGGGCAGCAGGAACAGCGGGGTCGTGATGGTGTAGGTCTGGTCGTGCGGGTTGCGCGCCATGACCGGCGCGCGCACGGCCACCGCCTCGGCGCCGTCGCTGTTGAGCGCGATCATCTCGAAGTCGCGCATCACGTAGTCCGACCGGTCGGCGGTGAGCTGGGCCGGCGCGGGGATGTCGCGGTTCTTCCATGCCGACCAGCCGCTGACGACGGCGGCCAGCAGCAGGACCAGGCCCAGGGCGGTGCGCCAGCTCATGCGGTGCCGCCTTCGAACGAGGGCGCGTGGCCCTGCGTGCCCAGCAGCAGGTCGCAGGCCTCGCGCGCCGCGCCGCGGCCGGCCGCGCGGCGCGTGCGCCAGTGCGCGTGCCGCGCGGTCCAGGGATGCGCGTCGGCGGGCGCGATGGCCAGCCCCACGGCGCGGAAGGGCGGCACGTCCGGCAGGTCGTCGCCCATGAAGGCGACCTGCTCCAGGCCCAGGCCCAGGCCGTCGCCGAGTTCGCGCACCTTGGCCAGCTTGTCCTTGATGCCGGTGAAGACCTGCACGCCCAGTTCGCGGCCGCGGGCCACGGCGACGGTGCCGCCGCGCGCGGTGACGAAGGCCACCTCGATGCCGGCGCGCTTCAGCAGCACCAGTCCCTGGCCGTCCTGCACGTGGAAGGCCTTTTGCTCGCGGCCTTCGCCGTCCAGGTACAGGCGCCCGTCGGTCAGCGTGCCGTCCACGTCGAAGCACGCCAGGCGGATGCGCGCGGCGCGGGCCAGCACGTCATCGGTCAGGTCGTGGAGGTGGCGGAGGGGCATGGGGACAGGATCGGGGGTGGAAGGGGCGGGGGCAAGCTTTCGGCCGCGGGCGACCCTGCGGGTTACACCACGCGGGCGCGCAACAGGTCGTGAATGTTGAGCGCGCCGACCGGGCGCTGTTCATCATCCACCACGACCAGGCCGCTGATCTTGTGGGTTTCCATCAGCCGCGCGGCCTCGGCGGCGAGCTGGTCCGCGCCGATGGTCTTGGGCTGGCGCGTCATCACGTCGGCGATGCGCGTGCCGCGGACGTCGAGCGCGGGATTGTCGAGCGTGCGGCGCAGGTCGCCGTCGGTGAACAGCCCGGCCAGGCGGCCGTCGGCGCCGACGATGGTGGTCATGCCCAGGCGCTTGCGGCTCATCTCCACCAGCGCCTCGCCCAGCGTCGCGCCCTCGTCCACGCGCGGGACGTCGTCGCCGGCGTGCATCACGTCGGTGATGTGCAGCAGCAGGCGGCGGCCGAGGCTGCCGGCCGGGTGCGAGCGGGCGAAGTCGTCGGCGGTGAAGCCGCGCGCGTCCAGCAGCGCGACCGCCAGCGCGTCGCCCATCGCCAGCGAGGCGGTGGTGCTGCTGGTCGGCGCCAGGTCCAGCGGGCAGGCTTCGGCCGGCACGCTGACGTCCAGGTGCACGTCGCTCTCGCGCGCCAGCGTGGACTGCGGCCGCCCGGTCATGCCGATCACGGTGTTGCCCTGGCGCTTCAGAACCGGCAGCAGCGTCAGCACCTCGTCCGATTCGCCGGAATACGACAGCGCCAGCACCACGTCGGCGTCGGTGATCATGCCCAGGTCGCCGTGGCCGGCTTCGCCCGGGTGCACGTAGAAGGCGGGCGTGCCGGTCGAGGCCAGCGTCGCCGCGATCTTGCGCGCCACGTGCCCCGACTTGCCCATGCCGGTGCACACGACCCGGCCGCGGCAGGCCAGCATGGCCTGGCAGGCGGCGGCGAAGGCGTCGTCGATGCGGGCCGCCAGCGCGTCCAGTGCCCGCGCCTCGATCTCGACGACCCGGCGGCCGCTGGCCGCCAGGCTGGCGGGCGGGACGACGGGCGGGACCAGGGGGGACGGCTGGGACATGCGGACGGGGCGCCGGCGGGTAGAATGGCCGGGTATTTTATTAGGAAAGCCCGTTGGACGCCGAAACCATCCGTAAACTGATCGAATCCGGCCTGCCGGGCGCCCGCGTCGACGTGCAGGGCGACGACGGCGTGCACTTCGAGGCGACGGTCGTGGCCGAGGCCTTCCGCGGCAAGCTGCCGCTGGCCCGCCACCGGCTGGTCTACGCCACGCTGGGCGACCTGATGGGTGGCGCGATCCACGCGCTGCAGCTCAGGACGGTGACCCCCGACGAAGCCGGGAGCCGGGAATAGGGAAGGGAGGACGGGGAAAGCGGGCGCGACCGCGCCTCCCCGGTCCTCGTTCCCCGCGTCCCCGCCCGGACTTCCGCTCCTGCGAATCCCCCTTCCCCTTTTCCGATTCCCGGCCTCCATGCAGAAAATCATCGTCACCGGCGGCAACGCGCTCAACGGCGAAGTCACCATCTCGGGCGCCAAGAACGCCGTGCTCCCCATCCTGTGCGCGACCCTGCTGGCGGATGCGCCGGTGGAGATCACCAACGTGCCGCACCTGCACGACGTGGTCACCACGGTGAAGCTGCTGGGCGAACTCGGCGCCGGCATCACCATCGACGAGGGCACGCTGGCCAAGGGCCGCGGCATCACCGTCGATCCCACCACCGTCAGCCGCTTCGTGGCGCCGTACGAACTGGTCAAGACCACGCGCGCCTCGATCCTGGTGCTGGGCCCGCTGGTCGCGCGCCACGGCGCCGCAGTGGTGTCGCTGCCCGGCGGCTGCGCGATCGGCTCGCGGCCGGTGGACCAGCACATCAAGGGCCTGCAGGCGCTGGGCGCGGAGATCGCCGTCGAGAACGGCTACATCAAGGCGCGCGCGGCGCGGCTGAAGGGCGCGCGCTTCGTGTTCGACATGGTCACCGTGACCGGCACCGAGAACGTCATGGCCGCCGCCACGCTGGCCGAAGGCACCACGGTGCTGGAGAACGCGGCGATGGAGCCGGAGGTCACCGACCTGGCCGAGTGCCTCAACGCGCTGGGCGCGCGGATCGAGGGCGCCGGCACGTCGCGCATCGTCATCCACGGCGTCGAGCGCCTGGGCGGCGGCCGCCATTCGGTGGTGCCCGACCGCATCGAGACCGGCACCTTCCTGGTCGCGGCGGCGATGACCGGCGGCAAGGTCACCGCGCGCAACGCGCGCCCGGACACGCTGGAAGCCGTGCTGGACAAGCTGAAGGAAGCCGGCGCGGTCGTCGCGACCACCGCCGACAGCATCACCGTGGACATGCAGGGCCGGCGCCCGAAGGCGGTCAGCCTGACCACTGCGCCGTACCCGGCGTTCCCCACCGACATGCAGGCGCAGTTCATGGCGCTGAACTGCGTGGCCGACGGCGTCGGCGTGATCAACGAGACGATCTTCGAAAACCGCTTCATGCACGTCAACGAACTGCTGCGCCTGGGCGCCGACATCCGCGTCGAGGGCCACACCGCCATCGTGCGCGGCGTGGACCGGCTGGGCGGCGCGCCGGTGATGGCGACCGACCTGCGCGCGTCGGCCTCGCTGATCCTGGCGGGGCTGGTGGCGGACGGGGAAACCACCATCGACCGCATCTACCATCTGGACCGCGGCTACGAGAACATCGAGGAGAAGCTCGGTGGCCTCGGCGCGAAGATCAGGCGCGTGTCGTGAGCCGGCACGATCCGAAGCTCTCCGGGCTCCGCCCGCGCTTCCCGCTGCGCCGCAAGATCCTGCTCGGCATCGTGGCCGCGCTGCTGGCGCTGGTCGCGTGGCTGCACTATACCGGCTCGGCCGCGACCCACGGCATCGCCACCCGCGACATGGACTGGAACGGCGACGGCACGGTGACTCAGGGCGAGATCGCGCAGGCGGTCTTCTCGGTGGTGGTCGAACGCAGGCAGGACGGGCGCCGGCAATGCGACACGTTCGCCTGGCGCAATGGCGGCAGCACCATCCGCATGGACTGCAAGACGGTGTTCCAGGCTGAGGACACGCCGCCAGCGGAATGAAAAAAGGGTGTCCGGATTCCAGTGTGGGGATGCTCCCCCTCGGGGCCGTTTTCCGGGGGCATGGCATCGGGCAAGGCCTCTCGGCGCTGGACGTGATCCCTGGGGGGAGGGTGCTTGCCGGAAGCGTGAGAGTCCCTGTGCGTCGGCCACGTAGGGCCGACCTACGGTAGGTCGGGGCTGCGCCCCCGACGTGCTCTGCGGCGCACCGATTCGGGCCATGATCCCGGACGCACCCGTCCAGGATGCGGTCCCATATCAGCATCCGGATATCCTGAAAAAAGCCCGGCATGGCCGGGCTTTTCCGTTCGGGGCGTCACCTGCGGTCAGCGCCAGGACTTGAGCTTCAGGTCGATGGTGTCCTGGCCGTTCTCGCGCTGCAGGATGCGCGCGGGCACGGGCGCGTCGGCCACCACCCAGACGATGGTCTGCTTGTCGCCGTCGGTGCGCACCACCTTGGTGGCGTCCTGCGCCTTGCCGGCCACGGTGATGCGTTCCTTGCCGGCGACCTGGTAGGTCATTGGCTTGGCGCGGCCGTTCTCGACCATGCGGTAGGTCAGCGGCTTGCCGGCCGCGACGTCGCGCACGATGGCCAGGTTGACCAGCAGCGCGTCCATGTCGCCGGCCTGCAGCGCCACCGGGCCGGCGCGGTCGGGCTTCACGTCGCCGCTCCAGGTCGCCTGCGCCCGGGACCAGTCGTAGACGGTGTTGACGTTCTTCTTCTTGATCAGCAGGCGCGAGCTGTCGCTGCTGCTCAGCGGCCGCATGCCGCCGTCCTGCTCGTCGAAGATGGTCTTCTGGCTCAGGTCCACGGCCTGGTTGCGCACGGTCAGGGTGTACTGCCAGCGGTTGCCCGGCTGCGGCGCGACGGCCATCTGGCCTTCGCCGACCATGCCCAGGGCGCTGGCGTTGTACTGCGCGGTGAAGGCCTCGACGGCGAGCGCGGGCGCGCTGGCGCCGGCCAGGAGCGCGGCGGCCAGCAGCGCGCGCGGGGTTCGGAAGGCGGTCTTGGTCATGTTCAGGGCACTCCTTGGTATTCGACCAGGCGCAGATCGATGCCGTCCCGGCCGTTCTCCCGCTGCAGGATGCGCACGGGGGTGGGCACGCCGTCGGCGACCCAGAAGAGGGTTTCGTCGTTGCCGCCGTTGATGCGGCTCACGCGCAGGGCACTGTAGCTCAGGTCCTCGACCGTCACGGTCTCGGGTTCCGGCGACACGGCGTACTGGTACTCGCGGATGCGGCCGTTGTCGACCACGCGGTAGTCGAGCCGGCGGCCCGGCGCGGCGTCGCGGATCACCGCCAGGTTCATCAGCAGCGCGCTCATGTCGCCCGGCTGCAGCGGCAGCGGCGCGCGGCGGTCCTTCTTGATGTCGCCCTGCCACTGCGCGGTGCGTCGGTTCCAGTCGTAGCTGCCGACCATCTTCTTGCCGAAGATCAGGGCATGGCGCACGGTGGCCTGGCTGAGCGGGCGGAACGCCTCGCCGTGGACGTCGAACACCGTGCTCTGCTCGATGTTCAGGCCGGCCAGCCGCGCGAAGCCGCGCGTGCCCTTCACGTTCAGGTCGATCTGCCACTGCTCGCCCGCCCGCGGCGCCACCTTCATGCTCGCGCTGCCGGCCAGCTTGCCCTCGTTGTAGGCCTGGTAGCTGGCCACGAACGGCTCCAGCGCCAGCGCGGGCGCCGTCAGGCCGGCCAGGGCCAGGCCGAGCAGCAGGGAGGGGAGGGGGGCGGGCATCCGGGGAGCGTCGTCAGGGAACGAGGTGGCCGGCTGAATCTAGGGACAGGGGATTTAATAGCGGCTGACCGTGACAGAGCGTGATGTCGCCCTGTTCAGCCAGGGCCCCGGCGGTGGCCAGGCGCAGCACGGCCAGCAGCAGCGCGTGTTCGCGCGGAAGCAGCCGTGCGGCCAGCGTTTCCGGGGTGTCGCCGGACAGGACCGGGATCCGCGCCTGGGCGACCACCGTGCCGGCATCCAGTTCAGGAATGACGAAGTGGACGCTGGCGCCGTGCTCGGCGTCGCCGGCCTCCAGCGCGCGCGCGTGGGTGTGCAGGCCGCGGTACTTGGGCAGCAGCGATGGGTGGATGTTCAGCAGCCGGCCGCGGAAGCGGGCGATGAACGCCTCGCCCAGGATGCGCATGTAGCCGGCGCAGACCACCCAGTCGGGCGACGCCGCGGCGACGGCGTCGGCCAGCGCGGCCTCGTAGGCGGCCCGGTCCGGGAACGCGGCGGGCCGGGCGCTCCAGCGGCGCGCCTTGGCGACCTGCCGCAGGGCCGGCGCGGCCGGCCTGTCGGAGAACACGCCGACCACCTCGGCGTCGAGCGTCCCGGCTTCGATGGCGCCGAGGATGGCCTGCAGGTTGCTGCCCCGGCCGGAGGCCAGCACGGCGATGCGCGCGGTCACGCCGCCGCTCCCCGGCGCTCGGCGCGCGCCAGCGGCCACGCCAGCAGCGCGCCCACGGTGGCCAGCAGCATGTCGGCGTGCGCGTCCCAGAGATCGCCCTGCTGGCCGTTGTAGGACTCGGCGGCTTCCGGCGACATCGCCAGCGCGATGCCCCATTCCATCCACTCGTAGACCAGGCTGGTGCACATGATCAGCATCACCGCCAGCGCGAACGCCTGGGCCACGGAAAGCCGAGGCCAGCGCTGGCGCAGCCAGTGCCACGCGGCCGGCGTGAAGCACAGCCCGTAGATCAGGTGGATGAAGCGGTCGAAGTGGTTGCGCCGCCAGCCGAACGCCTCCGCCGGCGACCAGCCGGTCGCGGCCTGCAGCCAGGCGTCGTATGGCACGTAGGAATAGAGCCAGCGCGCGCCGATGCAGTGGGCGACGATGAAGGCGCAGATCAGGACGAAGTGCGACGGCCGCAGCGGCCAGCGGCGGTCGTGCCGCCACAGCCAGGCCAGCCCCAGCACGGTCAGGCTGCTGTGCATGGCCTGTTCGACCGGCCAGCGTGGCGCGATCCAGCTGGCGGCGAACACCGCCAGCGTCAGCCCGAAGGCGATCCCCTTGGCGCGCTGCATGGCGCGCTCAGCCGATCCGGACGCGCTCGTCGCCGGTCGCCACCACCACCTGGCCGATCTGCCAGTGCACCAGCTGCAGGCGGGCCAGGTCGGCCTGCACGGCCGCCAGCTGGTCCGGGGCCACCACCAGCACGAAGCCGATGCCGCAGTTGAAGGTGCGCCACATCTCGGCGTCGGCCACCGCGCCTTCGCGCTGCAGCCAGTCGAACACCGGCGGCAGCGTCCACGCGCCGGCGTCGATCTCCAGGCCCAGGCCCTCGGGGATCACGCGGATGATGTTCTCGGTCAGGCCGCCGCCGGTGATGTGCGCCATCGCGTGCAGGTCGTGCGCCTGCAGCAGTTCCAGCACCGGCTTCACGTACAGCGTGGTCGGCGCCATCAGCGCGTCGGCCAGCGGCACGCCGCCCACGTCCAGCTCGGCCGGGCGGCCGGCGCGGTCGTAGATGCGGCGCACCAGCGAATAGCCGTTGGAATGCGGGCCGCTGGAGGCGATGCCGACCAGCACGTCGCCGGCGCGCACCTTGGCGCCGTCCAGCAGGCGCGACTTCTCCACCGCCGCCACGCAGAAGCCGGCCAGGTCGTACTCGCCCGGGCCGTACATGTCGGGCATCTCGGCGGTCTCGCCGCCGATCAGCGCGCAGCCGGACAGCTCGCAGCCGCGGGCGATGCCGCCGACCACCGCGACCGTGGTGTCCACGTCCAGCTTGCCGGTGGCGAAGTAGTCGAGGAAGAACAGCGGCTCGGCGCCCTGCACCAGCACGTCGTTCACGCACATGGCGACCAGGTCGATGCCGATGGTGTCGTGGCGGCCGAGCTGCTGGGCCAGCTTCAGCTTGGTGCCGACGCCGTCGGTGCCGGAGACCAGCACCGGCTCGCGGTACTTGCCGGACAGGTCGAACAGCGCGCCGAAGCCGCCCAGGCCGCCCATCACCTCGGGGCGGAAGCTGCGCCTGACCAGCGGCTTGATGCGCTCGACCAGTTCGTTGCCGGCGTCGATGTCGACACCCGCGTCGCGATAGGTCATCGGGGTGGGGGCGGGCGTCGTCGGCTGGGTCACGGGCGGTCGTCGGTGGGGCAAGAAGCGGGATTTTAAAGGAATCCGCGGTCCCCGCGGCCGTCCTGAACGGGTGCCGTTGGCGGTCGCGGGCCATTCGGGCAACAATTCGCGGGGTCTGTAGAGCCCAAGGACGCTCGATGCGCCGGATCCCAGGTATCGCACTCGCCGCCGCCCTGCTGCTGGCGGCCCTGACCACGACGCCCGCCGTGCTGGCGCAATCCGGCCTGCGCACGGAAGGCGACGCGGTGAGCGCGCGCGGGCTGTACCAGGCGGAAGTCCCGGTCAACGGACAGGGCGAGGCCGAGCGCCAGGGCGGCTTCGCGCGCGCGCTGGGCACGGTGCTGGGCAAGCTGTCCGGCGACCGCACCGCGATGTCGCGCCCCGGCGTGGGCGCGGAACTGCGCAACGCCAAGGACTACGTCGAAGGTTACGACTACCGCCAGGACCAGGGCACCTCCGCCACCGGCGCGCCGACCTTCCGCACCACCCTGGTGGTGCGCTTCGACGAAGCCCAGGTCAACGGCCTGGCCGATGCGCTCGGCCTGCCGGTCTGGCCGCAGCCGCGCCCGAAGCCGGTGGTGTGGCTGGCGATCAACGACGGCAGCGGCCCGCGCCTGGTCGGTCTGCCGCAGTCCAATGCCGCGCGCCCGCTGCTCGGCCGCGCGACCGAGCGCGGCTACAGCCTGGGCCTGCCGGCCGGCAGCGCCGCGGAGCAGGCGCTGGTCGGCGCCATCTGGCGGCAGGACACCGCCGCGGTCGCGCGCGCCTCTGCGCGCTACAGCCCGCCGATGCAGCTGGTGGGCAAGCTCTACCGCGACAAGTCCGGCTGGACGGCCGACTGGGTGTTCGTCGACGCCGGCAAGGTGCTGGCGACGTGGTCCGTCTCCGACGCCGACGCGCGCCGCGCGATGGCCTCCGGCGCCGACGGCGCGGCCGACGCGCTGGTGAAGCGCTACGGCAAGCGCGGCAGCGCCGGTCCCGCCGGCACCTACCGCGTGCTGTTCACCGGCATCCGCAGCACCGACGACTACCTGCGCCTGACCGGGCACCTGCAGAAGATGGCCGTGGTCCGCCGCATCACGCCGGTGCGCGCCAACGGCGACGTGCTGGAACTCGACCTCGAACTGGTCTCGGGCCTGGCCGGCTTCCGCCGCACCATGGGCGACGAGGCTCCCTTCACCGGCGGCGAAGGCGAGCCGCCGGCCTACCAGATGCGCTGACCGGGGATGTCCATGGATCTTTCCTCCACGCCGGTCGGAACGCTCGCCCGCCGCTGGCAATGGCTGCTGATCGCGGTGATCGCCGGCTGGCTGATCTGGCTGCTGGCGCCGGTGCTGACCCCGTTCGTCTGCGCGGCGCTGCTGGGCTGGCTGGGCGACCCGTGGGTGGACCGGCTGGAACGGTCCGGACGCTCGCGCACCACCTCGGTCGTGCTGGTGTTCACGCTGATGCTGCTGCTGCTGGTGCTGGCGCTGGTGATCCTGGTGCCGATGCTGGAGCGGCAGGTGGTCACGGTGGTGGAGTCGCTGCCGGCCTACCGCGACTGGTTCGTGCAGACCGCGCTGCCGTGGGTGGAGCGCCGCACCGGGCTGGAACTGGTGGCCTGGCTGGACCCGGACCGGCTGACGGAGTGGGTGCGCAGCCACTGGCAGCAGGCCGGCGGCGTGGCGGCCACGCTGTTCGGCTACTTCTCGCGCTCGGGCTTCGCGGTGATGGCGTGGGTCGCCAACCTGGTGCTGCTGCCGATCCTGACGTTCTACTTCCTGCGCGACTGGGACACGCTGGTCGAGCGCGTGGCGGCGCTGGTGCCGCGCGACCACATCGCCACCGCCAGCCGGCTGGCGCTGGAATCGAACGAAGTCCTCGGCGCGTTCCTGCGCGGGCAGTTCCTGGTGATGCTGGCGCTGGGCGCGATCTACGCGGTCGGCCTGTCGGTGGTGGGCCTGAAGGTGGGCCTGCTGATCGGCATCGTCGCCGGCCTGATCAGCTTCGTGCCGTACCTGGGCACGGCCACCGGCATCGTGCTGGGCGTGATCGCGGCGCTGGTGCAGTCCGGCGGCGACTGGTCGCTGGTGGCGATGGTGCTGGGCGTGTTCGTGGTCGGGCAGATGCTGGAAGGCTACGTGCTGACGCCGCGCATCGTCGGCGACCGCATCGGCCTGCACCCGGTGGCGGTGATCTTCGCCATCATGGCCGGCGGCCAGCTGTTCGGCTTCCTCGGCATGCTGCTGGCGCTGCCGGTCGCGGCGGTCGCCAACGTGCTGCTGCGCTTCGCCCACGAGCGCTACACGCAGAGCCGCCTGTACGCCGGCGAGCGGCCGGCGATCCTGCTCGACTCGTACATCGACAAGGGCAGCGTGGAGCAGGCGCCGCCGCGCGACGCCGGCGAGCCGTGAGTCCCGCGATGGGCGGCGCCGCGCTCGGGCCGCAGCTGCCGCTGGCGCTGCGCTATCCGCCGGACCAGCGTTTCGAGAGCTTCGTCCGCCCGCCCGGCGGCGCGCTGGCGGCGCTGGCGGCGCTGGCGGCCGCGCCCGGCGCGGACTGGATCTACCTGGCCGGCGCGGCGAAGACGGGCAAGACCCACCTCGCCCTGGGCCTGTGCGCGGCCGCCGAACAGCAGGGCCGCCGCGCGGCCTACCTGCCGCTGGCCGCCGCCGCCGGCCGCGCGCGCGACGCGCTGGACGCGCTGGAAGGCCACGACGTGGTCGCGCTGGACGGCCTGGACGCGATCGCGGGCCGCCGCGAGGACGAAGTCGCGCTGTTCGATTTCCACAACCGCGTGCGCGCCGCCGGCGTCAACGTGCTGTACACCGCGCGCGGCATCCCGGACGACATCGGCCTGGCGCTGCCGGACCTGCGCTCGCGCCTGCAGCAGTGCCTGCGGGTGATGCTGGACCCGCTGGACGACGACGGCCGCCGCGACGTGCTGCGCGACCGCGCGCAGCGGCGCGGCCTGGTGCTGGAGGACGCCGCGCTGGACTGGCTGCTGACCCGCACCGACCGCGACCTGGGCGCGCTGGTGGCGCTGCTGGACCGCTTGGACCGCGCGTCGCTGGCGGCGCAACGGCGCATCACCGTGCCGTTCCTGCGCAGCGTGCTTTGACACGCTGCTGTTGTAGGAGCGACTTCTTCAGCCGCGACTGCATGGCGTGAGGGCCTTTGAGCCACGGATTGGCGCGGATCAACGCGGATAAAGCGGATAAAGCGGATAAAGCGGCCCAAGGCAGAACGCCTCCAAGGCGAAACGCTTTATCCGTGCCCATCCGCGCTGATCCGAGCCCCGTGCTTTTTCCACCCATCGGCCACCACGATCCAGTCGCACGACGACACACGGCGGCCCTTGTAGGAGCGGCTTTAGCCGCGACCGCACGGCCCGAGAGCCTTTGGGCCAGCGATTGGCGCGGATCAACGCGGATGAAACGGGTCAAGGCAGAACGCCTCCAAGTCGAACGCTTTATTCGCGCCCATCCGCACTGATCCGCGTCCCCGCTTTCCACCCGCCGGTTGTGCGCCACCCAGCCGCGTCCTGGCGGCCCAATGCCTAGGCTGTGTGCAGCGTGGCTTCCAGCTCCGCCAACCGCTGCGGGGTGCCGACGTCGGTCCAGCGGCCGGCGTGATGTTCGCCATGGATTTGGCCGCTGTCCATGTGCGCGCGCAGGATCGGCGCCAGGCGGAAGCGCGGCTTGCCGTTCGCGGCAACGCCGGCCTGGTCGTCCACGTGCCGCGGCCAGTCGTCCAGCAATGCGGCGCGGTAGACGCCGATGCCGGCGTAGGTGAGGCGGCGTTCGCCTGCGCGGCGGACCTGCCCGGAAGGATCCAGCGTGAAATCGCCGTGGGTCGCGTAACCGGGCGGGTCGATCATCACCAGGTGCGCCAGGCCGCGCGGTTCGCGCGGCAGCCGGGCGAAGTCGTAGTCGGTCCAGATGTCGCCGTTGACCAGCAGGAACGGCGCATCGCCGAGCAACGGCAACGCGTTGAGCATGCCGCCGCCGGTCTCCAGCGGCGTGTCGCCTTCGTGCAGGTAGCGGATGCGCAGGCCCCAGCGTCCGCCGTCGCCGAGGACGGCCGGGAAGCGGTCGGCCAGCCAGCTGGTGTTGACGACGACGTCGCGCACGCCCAGCGCCGCCAGCTTCTCCAGGTGCCAGACGATCAGCGGCTTGCCGCCGGCCTTGATGAGCGGCTTGGGCGTGTGGTCGGTCAGCGGGCGCATCCGCTCGCCCAGCCCGGCGGCGAAGATCAGCGCCTTCATGCGAGTTCGCCGCGCGCGTGCAGCACCGGCTTGACGCGGTCGTCGACCAGCCGGCGCAGGCCCGCCAGTTCGGGATAGCGCGGCAGCACTTCGTCCAGGTAGCGGATGAAGCGCGGCACGTCGGTCAGGTAGCGGGGCTTGCCGTCGCGGTAGTGCAGGCGCGAGAAGATGCCGAGGATCTTCAGGTGGCGCTGGATGCCCATCCAGTCCGCGTCGCGCAGGAACAGCTTCAGCTCCGGCACCGGCAGGCCGGCGCGGGTGGCGCGCGCGTGGTAGCGCGCCAGCCAGCCGTCCACGCGTTCCAGCGGCCAGCTGAGGAAGGCGTCCTTGAACAGGCTCATCGCGTCGTAGGCGACGGGGCCGCGCACGCAGTCCTGGAAGTCCAGCACCGCCGGCCCGGGCGTCACCGGCATCAGGTTGCGCGGCATGAAGTCGCGGTGGGTCAGCACGCGCGCCTGCGACAGCGCGTTGTCCATCAGGCGCCGCTGCGTCAGTTCAAGTCCCTCGGCCTCACTGCAGTCCAGCACCAGGCCCAGGTGGCGGCGCAGGAACCATTCGTCGAACAGCCCGGCGTCCCGCTGCAGCAGCGCTTCGCCGAACTCGCCCATGCCGGGCGGCGGCGCGATCGCCTGCAGGCGCAGCAACTGGTCGACGGCGGCGTCGAACCAGGTGTCGGCGTTGTCGTCGCTGATGAGGTGCGCCAGCGTGGGGCCGCCGAGGTCCTCCAGCAGCAGGAAACCGAGCTCGACGTCGATGGCCAGCACGTCCGGCACGCGCACGTCGCCGCCGGCCAGCAGTTCGCGCATGGCCAGCCAGGGGCGCACGTCCTCCAGCCCCGGCGGCGAATCCATCACGATGCGGCCCGGGCCGTCGCCCAGGCTGCGCCAGTAGCTGCGGTAGCCCGCGTCCATCGACGCGCGCTCCAGTTGCGCGAACGGATCGCCCAGCGCGCCGCGCGCCCACTCCAGCCGTTGGGCTTCCCGCCCGGAAAGGTCCTGAATCGATGGGTTCATGCAGTCGGGGGCCAAGCGCGGGCGGCAAAGGGCTACAGGGTAAACTGGCGCCCTACCGACTTGCGAGGCTTGCATGGCCAGACTCCAACCCGTGCTGCTGTCCGGCGGCTCCGGCACCCGGCTGTGGCCGCTGTCGCGGGAGGCCTATCCCAAGCAGTTCCTGCCCCTGGCCGGCGACGACACCATGGTGCAGGCGACGTGGCGGCGCGTCGAAGCGCTCGCCGACCTCGCGCCCATCGTGGTGGCGAACGAGGAGCACCGGTTCCTGGTCGCCGAGCAACTGCGCCAGGTGGGCGCGCCCACGCCGGCGATCGTGCTGGAGCCGGTCGGCCGCAACACGGCGCCGGCGATCGCGGCGGCGGCGCTGCAGGCGATGGCTGGTGGCGACGATCCGGTGCTGCTGGTGCTGCCGTCGGACCACGTCGTCCGCGACGTGGCGGCCTTCCAGCAGGCGGTGCGCGATGCGCTGGCCGCGGCGGAAGCCGGCGCGCTGGTGACGTTCGGCATCGTGCCCGACGCGCCGGAGACCGGCTTCGGCTACATCCAGGCGGAAGCGGGCGAGGGCCTGCGCAAGGTCTCGCGCTTCGTCGAGAAGCCCGACGCCGCCACCGCGCGGGCGTACCTCGACGCGGGCGGCTACTACTGGAACAGCGGCATGTTCCTGTTCCGCGCCGGCCGCTACCTGGAGGAACTCGCGCGCTTCCGTCCCGACATCGTCGAGGCGGTGCGCGCCGCGCACGCCGCCGCCAGGCACGACGGCGACTTCATCCGCCTGGACAAGGCGGCGTTCTCCGCCAGCCCCTCCGATTCGATCGACTACGCGGTGATGGAGAAGACCGGCCACGCGATGGTGCTGCCGGTGGACATCGGCTGGAACGACGTCGGCAGCTGGTCCGCGCTGTGGGACGTGGCCGAGCGCGACGGCGACGGCAACGCGCACCACGGCGACGTGATCGCCGTCGACACCCGCAACAGCTACGCCTACGCGCAGCGGCTGGTGGCGCTGGTGGGCGTGGACGACGTGGTGGTGGTGGAAACGGATGACGCCGTGCTGGTCGCGCGCAAGGACCGGGTGCAGGAGGTCAAGCAGGTCGTGGCGCGGCTGAAGGACGAGCAGCGCAGCCAGGCCGTGCTGCACCGCGAAGTGCACCGCCCGTGGGGCAGCTACGATTCGGTCGACAACGGCACCCGCCACCAGGTCAAGCGCATCAAGGTCAAGCCGGGCGCGGCGCTGAGCCTGCAGATGCACCACCACCGCGCCGAGCATTGGATCGTGGTCAGCGGCACCGCCAAGGTGACGCGTGGCGACGAGACCCTGCTGCTGTCGGAGAACGAGAGCACCTACATCCCGCTGGGCGTGAAGCACCGGCTGGAGAATCCGGGCAAGGTGCCGCTGGAACTGATCGAGGTGCAGTCCGGCAGCTACCTGGGCGAGGACGACATCGTCCGCTTCGAGGACGTGTACGGCCGCAGCCAGTAGGCGACCGGCTAGGGCGTGGCCGGCAGGCGGCGCCACACCTCGCGCTCCACGCGCCTGCCGTCCTCGTGGCGCTCCAGCGTCCAGGTGTCGCCTTCGAGCACGTAGCGGAAGCGGTAGCTGCCGCCGTCCACCACCGGATACGACGCCATCCGCGGCGTTTCCACGTAGGTGTCCGCATCGGCGGTGAACGTGCCGGAGCCGCCCGCCCAGAAGCGCCCGTCCTGGGTGGTGGTGAAGGAGAAATGGCCGTCGGCCACGAGCTTGATGCCCTGCAGCTTCAGTTCGGCGTAGTCCTTGGTGCGGCCTTCCGCATCGACGAAGTCGCCGGACTCCAACTGCCACGCACCATCGAGCGGCGAGGCGGCGAATGCCGGCGCGACGGCGGCGAAGGCGGCCAGCGCCAGCCAGGCGAGGAACGGACGGAGCGTGGGGTTGCGCATGCGGGGAATGTCCGGTGGAAACGGGGGATGCCGGGCGGGCGCGGGCCGGAAATGCGGATGCCCCCGCGAGGGGGCATCCGTCGGTGTCCGGCGCGCCGGGATCAGCGCTTCTTCCTGACCATGGCGTAGAGCACCAGCAGCACGATGGCGCCGATCACCGAGGCGATGAAGCCGGTCGGCTCGCCCGGCGCGTACCAGCCCAGCGCACCGCCGACGAAGCGCGCCAGCAGCGCGCCGGCGATGCCCAGCAGGATGGTCATGAACAGGCCGAGCTTGTCGTTGCCGGGCTTCAGCGCGCGCGCGAGCAGGCCGGCCAGGAAGCCGATGAGCAGGGTCCACAGGATGCCGCCACCAAAGATCTGTTCCATCGAAACGCTCCGGTTGGGAAGTAGGGCGTGCGCAGCGTAACCCAGCCGCCCCGCGGCGGGCCATGGGGGCGGGAGGCAAGAAGGCAGGGAGGCGAAAGACAGCAAGCCAGGCTGTGGGAGCGACGTGAGTCGCGATGGGCGTTCCGAGTGAAGCCCGATCGCGACTCACGTCGCTCCCACAGTCCTACATTCCCGCAGCCCTACATCCCCGCCCTCCCACAAGGCAGAGGCCGGGTCGCCCCGGCCTCCGTCATGGTGGAACCCGGCGCGCCGGGCTCAGCAGCAGCCGTGGTCGCCGTGCTGCTCGCCGCCGGCCACGGCGCCCACGCCGGTGGTCTCGCCGCGCACGCTGGCGGCATGGTGCTCGGCGATCACCCGCGCCACGCAGGCGGTGACCTTCTTGCCCATCGGGATGTGCAGGAACTCGTTCGGCCCGTGCGCATTGGAATGCGGGCCGAGCACGCCGGTGATCATGAACTGCGCGCCGGGGAACTTCTCGCCCAGCATGCCCATGAACGGGATGGTGCCGCCTTCGCCCATGTACATGGCCGGCGCGCCGAAGAACGCGCGGCTGGACGCGTCGATGGCCTGCTCCAGCCACGGCGACATCGCCGGGGCGTTCCAGCCGGTGCTGGCCTTCTCCAGGTCCAGGCTGACCTGCGCGCCGTTGGGCGGATCCTTCTCCAGCAATTCCTTGAGCAGCTGGCCCGCCTGCCGGCCTTCCAGCGTGGGCGGCAGGCGCAGCGACAGCTTCACCGAGGTCTGCGGGCGCAGCACGTTGCCGGCCGACGACAGCGGCGGCATGCCGTCCACGCCGGTCACCGACAGCGCCGGGCGCCAGGTGCGGTTGAGCACCAGCTCGGCCAGGTCCTCGGCCATCGGCGTCATGCCGGGCAGGAACGGGAACTTGTCGAACACCGCCGTGTCCAGCACGCGCGCGGCTTCCTGCGCCTGCGCCAGGCGGTCGGCGGGGATCTCCACCTGCAGGCCTTCGGGCAGGATGCGGCCGGTCTGCTCGTCCTCCAGCCGCGACAGCAGCTGGCGCAGCAGGCGGAAGCTGGACGGCACGATGCCGGACGCGTCGCCCGAGTGCACGCCTTCCTCCAGCACCTTGACCGTGAAGTTGCCGCCGGCCAGGCCGCGCAGCGAGGTGGTGCACCACAGCTGCTCGTAGTTGCCGCAGCCCGAATCCAGGCACACCACCAGCGACGGCTTGCCGATGCGCGCGGCCAGGTGGTCCACGTAGGCGGGCAGGTCGTAGCTGCCGGATTCCTCGCACGCCTCGATCAGCACCACGCAGCGCGCGTGCGGCGCGCCCTGCTGCTGCAGCGCCTGGATCGCGGCCAGCGAACCGAAGATCGCGTAGCCGTCGTCGGCGCCGCCGCGGCCGTACAGCTTGTCGCCCTTGATCACCGGCACCCACGGGCCCAAGTCGTCGTCCCAGCCAGTCATTTCCGGCTGCTTGTCCAGGTGGCCGTACAGCAGCACCGTGTCGTCGCCGGTCTCCGGGCCGCTGGCCGGGATCTCGAGGAAGATCAGCGGCGTGCGGCCTTCCAGGCGCACCACCTCCACCTGCATGCCCGGGACCGGCTGGGCCTTCGCCCAGCGCTCCATCAGCTGCACCGCCTGCTCCATGTACCCGTTGGCCACCCAGTCCTTGTCGAACATCGGTGACTTGTTGGGGATGCGGATGTACTCGACCAGCTGCGGGACGATGTCGTCGTCCCATTTCTCGGTGACGTAGCGGTCGACTCTGGCGGTATCCATGGCAACTCCGGGCACTGAAGACATGGGCGGCATTCTACGCCCTTGTCCGGGGTAGGACTTTTCCTACACGCACGCGCGGCGTTTACGGGCAGATTCGCACGCGCATCGGCGATACCTTGGCGTCCGTGGGCGCTGGACACTCTTCCCACCGCCGCAGGCCACGGGCCGGCGGCGGACACGCGACGGATGCCGCGACGCATCCGCCGTCCATGGAGAGTCCAACGCCACAAGGAGAGTCGTCATGAAGTCGTTCATCCACATCGTTTTCGCCGCCGCCCTGTCGCTGCTGTTCGCCCTGCAGGCGCACGCGGCGGAGAAGGTCAACATCAACACCGCCGACGCGGCCGCGCTCGACCGCGTGCTGGTCGGGGTGGGGCCGGCGAAGGCGGCCGCCATCATCGAGTACCGCAAGGCCAACGGGCCGTTCAAGAGCGCCGAGGAACTGGCGATGGTGAAGGGCATCGGCCTGAGCACCGTCGAGCAGAACCGCGACCGCATCGAACTGCGCGACGGCGCGGTGCCGGCGGCGCGCAAGCCGGCGGCCCCGGCCGCCGCCACGGCCACGCCGCCCAAGCCGGTGGCGCGGCGCTGATCGATTCCCGCCCGGGCGCTTCCACACAGGACGTGGGGCGCCGGGCACAGGGGCAGGATGCCAGGGGGAACCGGGCAGGACGCCGACAAGGACGTACCTACAGCGCGCAGGAACGCGCAGGGCCAGGACCGGGCAGGTGCCCGTCGCTGGCTGGGACGCCGACAAGGACGTGGACATCGCCCGGGCGCGCAGGACGCGTGCCCGGGCGATGCCGTATCCGGGCCCGGCGTCTGTGCGCTCCGCGCTGCCCGATCCGGCGGACCGGTAGACCGGCGTGGGGACGAACGAGGGGACGGGCTAGAATCGCGCGGCCTGCTGACAGGGAAAGACCATGCTGGACGCGTCGCGCATCATTCCCGCCAACGAATACCGCCGCGAGCGCTGGAAGAACGGCCTGGGCTGGACGCGCGAGATCGTGCGGGTGCCGGCGGCCGGGACGTGGGACTGGCGCCTGTCGATCGCCGAGATCGAACGCGACGCGGCGTTCTCCGCCTTCCCCGGCATCGACCGCGAACTGGTCCTGCTGCGTGGGAACGGCCTGCGCCTGCGCTTCGGCGACGGCCGCGTCGTGGAACTCGAACCGCCGCACGGGCGGCTGCGGTTCGCCGGCGAGGATGCGGTCGCGGGCGAACTGGCCGACGGCCCGACGCACGACTTCAACCTGATGTGGCGGCGCGGCGCCGTCCGCACCGAACTGCTGCACCGGCCGCTGGTGGGGCCGATGCTGTTCTTCACCGAACCCGGCGTGCACTGGGTCGTCCACCTGATCGCCGGACAGGCCGCGTTCGACGCCGAAGGCGGGCTCGGCGGACTCTGGAGCGGCGACACCGCCCTTCTGATGGGCGGGGAAGCGCGGGCGCGCCATGCGCTCCAAGGCGGCGGCGAACTGCTGGCCATCCGCATCGAGGACGTCGCGGCCGGCGAAGTGGGCTGAAGGCGCCGCCTGGTGGCCTGATGGCGCTGGCGTTCCATGCCGCACGGGTTTCCGATGAGCGTCGGGTCAAGCAGCGGACGCCGCATCGCGGCCATCAGACCATACCCTGCGGCGCCGGTTTGGCGAACGCGCATCGTCGCGTCGCCGCGCCATCACGCCGCCGCGCTATCGCGCCATCGCGCCGCTGCATGAGTTCTCGACGAACCGTTGCGGACTGCCCGTTTCGACCCGATGCAGCACCGGGGCCCGTTCCGGCGCGCCGCGGCGTCATCGACATGCGCGCCGTCCGCGCTCCACGCACGCCGCAGGACCGGTGCGGCAGGCCCAAGTCCCGACAGGCCCTAGGTTGAATCGACATTCAAGGCAGCCACAGTGGGATCGAGGCGAGGTACAGGAACGCCAGGAAGTGGCTGGGCTTGCGGTCGAACCGCGTAGCGATCCGGCGGAACTGCTTCAGCTTGGCAAAGCATCGCTCGATGCGATTGCGTAGCCGGTAGCGGGGCTTGTCGTAGGAACGCGGTTGCTGGCAACTGCGCGGCGGGATCACTGGCTCTGCCCCTTGCGATCGGATCAGCGCCACCAGGTCCCGGCTGTCATAGCCCTTGTCGGCCAGCACGTACTTGGGCTCGAACCCGGCCAGCAGTGCCGCAGCCTGCGTGATGTCGTTGCGTTCCCCTCCCGTGAGCAGGAACCGCACCGGTCGGCCCTGCTCGTCCACCGCCAGGTGAATCTTCGTGCTCAGGCCTCCTCGGGAGCGCCCCAGAGCCGTGTCCGAAGCCCCCCTTTTCCGGTCGCTGCCTGTGCATGCGCCCGGACAATGCTGCTGTCGATCATCAGGTACTCGTTGCTCCGGTCCCTGATGAGTTCCTTGAACACCTGCTCCCAGATCCTCTTGGCCGCCCAGCGGGTGAACCGCTTGTGCACGCTCTTGTAAGGGCCATAGCGAGGGGGCAGGTCGCTCCAGCGGGCTCCCGAACGCAAGACCCACAGCACGCCATTGACGAACGTCCGGTTGTCGGCGGCCGTACGACCAGGGTCGCCAGCCTTGCCTGGGAGTAGGCTCTCAATCCGCTCCCACTGGGTTTGGGTCAATTCGTAGCGGCTCGGCCGCGCAGGCTTGGTCTTCGACATCCCATGAAGATACCGGCTGAATGTCGATTCGGCCTAGTACACGTCCCGGCGATAGCGCCCCTCGGCGCGCAGCTGTTCGACGCGTTCGTCGCCGAGCGTCAGGCGCAGCGCGGCGTCCACCTCGGGCGCCATGCCGGCCAGGCTGCCGCAGACGTACAGCGCGGCGCCGTCGTCGATCCATCGCCGCAGCCGTTCCGCCTGCGCCAGCAGCGCGTGCTGCACGTAGCGGTGCTCGCCGCCGTCGCGCGAGAACGCGAGGTCCAGGTGTTCGAGCGTGCCCTGCGCCTGCCAGGCCAGCAGTTCGTCGGCATGGAAGAAGTCGCGCGCGCGCTGGCGCTCGCCGAACAGCAGCCAGTTGCGCGTCGCGCCCGCGCGCATCCGCGCCTTCAGGTGCGCGCGCAGTCCCGCCAGTCCGGTGCCGTTGCCGACCAGGATCATCGGCGCGTCGGCCGCGGGCGGATGGAAGTTCGGGTTGCGGCGGATCCGCAGGGCGATGGCGTCGCCCACGCGGGCGTGGCGGCACAGCCAGCCGCTGCCGAACCCGGGCGTACCGTCGGGCCGCTGCATCAGGCGCACCAGCAGGTCCAGCGAACCGTCTTCCGGCACCGACGCGATCGAGTATTCGCGGTGCGGCATCGGGGTGCAGGCGTCGGCCAGCGCCTGCGGCGCCGGGAAGGCCTTGGCCTCCGTCGCCGCGGGCCATTGGCTGCGGGCCAGCACCTCGGCCAGCGGCAGGCGTTCGCCCTGCCAGTCCACCTCCGCGTCGCCGGGCATGCCGGCGTGGGCGAGGAAGGCGCGGACGTCCGCGCCCGCATGCCGCGGGCCGATCTCGGCGATATCGCCGGCCGTCCACGCCGGCAGCGCGCCGGTCGCGGGTTCGAGCGCCAGGTGGAAGGCGGGGCCGCCCAGGCTGCCGGGATTGAGTTCGACGCGTTCGCGCAGCCGCCAGGGCTCGTAGCGCGGCGCCGACCAGTCGGGCATGTCGGCGCCCGCGCCGGTGCCGAGCAGGCCGAGGTGGTGCTGCCAGTGGCGCAGCGCGCTGTCGTCGGCGTTGTCGACCTCGACCAGGTCGAACAGCGGCTGCGCGCCCTGGCGCCGCAGCCAGTCGTCCACCTGGTGGCCGAAGGCGCAGAAGTGGGCGTATTCGCGGTCGCCGAGCGCCAGCACCGCGTAGTGCAGTCCGCCCAGCGGCAGCGGCCTGGACATGGTGTTGCGCACGAAGCCGAGCGCGGGATCGGGCGGATCGCCTTCGCCGGTGGTGCTGACGACGAAGAGCGCGCGCGCGATGCCCGGCAGCTGCGCCGCTTCCAGGTGCTCCAGCCCGATGCGCTGCACCGGCACGCCGCCCCGGCGCAGCGAGGCGGCCGTCAGGTCGGCCAGTTCCATCGCGAATCCGGTCTGGCTGGCGTGCACCACCCAGACGGCGTCCTGCGCGGCGAGCGCGTCGGGCTGCGCGGCCCGGTCGCGCGCGCGGGCGCGCCACAGGAACGCGCCGGTCAGCCCCGCGTAGGCCAGCACCGCGGCCAGCGCCCCGTAGCCGCGCGCCGCGGAGGGCATCGCCTGCCACCAGTCGCCTTCGTGCAGGCGCGCCAGCAGCGCGGCGCACGCGGCCAGCAGCAGCATCGCCAGGGCGTTGCCCAGCACCGGGACGAACGCGCGCGCGGACGGAGGCGCGGTGGCGCTCATGCGGCGAGGTACCGCTCGAACGCCGGCGTCATCGTTTCCTGAAGGCCGTCGCCGGTGCGCTGGAGGAAGCGTGCCGCCAGGCCTTGGCGCGACGCGAAGGCGTGGCCGTCGGCGACGCCCATCACCGTCAGCGCGGTGGCCCAGGCATCGGCGTGCATGGCGTCGGCGGCGACCACGGTGACCGCGGCCGCGGCGTCGGTGACGGGTTCGCCGCTGCGCGGATCGATCGTGTGCGAGTAGCGCCGGCCGTCGTGCGCGTAGGCGTGCCAGCGGTCGCCGGAGGTCGCGGTCGCCATGCCGTCCAGCACCAGCACGCGCGGTTCCAGCCCTGCGCTGTCGGCTTCCTCGTCCGGCGACGATTCCACCAGCACGCGCCACGGCTGCCCGTCGGGCTTGCGGCCGTAGCCGTACAGTTCTCCGCCCACCTCCACCAGCGCGCTGTCGATCCCGCGGCGGTGCAGCAGCGCGGCGACGGCGTCCACGCCGTGGCCCTTGGCGATGGCCGACAGGTCGAGTGCGACGTCGCCCGATCGCCGGGCGCGGCGCTGGCCGGCGTCGAGCTGGAGCTGCCGCCAACCGACCCGCGCGCGGGCGGCGTCGAGGTCCGCCTGCGCGGGACGGCCGCGCGCGCCGGCATGGGCGCCGAAACCCCAGGCGGCCACCAGCGGCGACACGGTCGGGTCGAAGGCGCCTTCGCTGGCCGCCGCGATCCGCAGGGCCGCGTCCAGCACGCACAGGAAATCCTCCGGCAGCGCGACCCATTCGCCGGCCGCGCACCGGTTGAAGCGCATGAGGTCGGACGCCGCGTCCCAGGTGCTCATCTCCGCCACGATCCGGTCCAGGCGCGCCTGGACCGCGTCGTGCAGCGCATGCAGGTCGTGGCGCGCGGGAGCGGAGAACCGCACCGACCAGGTCGTGCCCATGGTCTGTCCGTGCAGGGCCTGCACGGGCGGGGGCGGCGCGGCGGTGGTGGGGAGGGGGACGTCCATTGCGGGAGCGGCGCCGCCGGACCGGGGCCCGGCGGCGCGATGCGGCTTACTGCGGCAGCACTTCCAGCGTGGCGACGTAGGTCAGGCGGCGCTGCTTGGCCTGCGGCACGGTGGTCTTGTCGTCCTGGGTGCCGGTCTCCAGCCAGTACATGCCGGCTTCCGGCCAGGTCACGCTGAACTCGCCGTTGGCGCCGGTGGTGACCTTGATCTCGTCCTGCGCGTTGCGGTAGCGCGTGCCGCCGCGGGTGATCTCGAACTCCAGGCCGGCGGCCGGCTTGCCGTCGACCAGCATCCTGAACGTGGCCGCCTCGCCGGCGAACAGGTCGTTGGGATGCGTCACCGGCACTAGTTCCAGGCCTTCGCCGGTGGCCTTCAGCGCGGTGTCGTTCGGCGAGCCGTTGGTCACGAAGGTCTCGATGCGGCCGATCGACTGCGAGACCTGCAGGTTCTTGGCGTCCTTCGGCACCTTGGTCGCCAGGTCGTCCGGCGTGGCGCCGCGCAGGCCGGCCGGCTTGCCGTCGGCGCCTTCCCAGCGGACCATCAGGTTCCTGTTGACGGTGGCGATGCGGTAGGTGCCCTGCTGCTTCAGCTCCACGTCGAACACCGTGCGGTACTTGCCGGTGGCGACGTTCTGCGCGTCCGCCTTGCTGCCGTCCGGCGCGGTGATGGCCAGGCCCTCGGTGCGCAGCGGCACGTGGTTGAAGTAGAACAGGTCGTTGGACACCGCGGCGTCCACCGTGATCCACGGGTTGGTGCCGGCGATCACCGTCTGCGACGGCTGCAGCCAGGCCTTGTGCGCCATGGCGGAGAACGGCGCGGCCGCGGCGAGCGAAAGGGCGAGGATCAGGGCGGTGCGTTTCATCGGAGTCTCCAGCGATGTGGGATGAGGGGTGTAGGAGGGGCTTCAGCCCCGACTGCTTTTCCCGTTTCAGGAAAAAACCAAAAGCAGTCGGGGCTGAAGCCCCTCCTACAGGGTCAGGGCTTGACGGTGAGGCTGATGGCGCCGAGTTCGGAGCTGCCCTGCGCCTTGCCCGATTGCGGCGCGCCCTTGGCGGGCCAGGTGAAGGGGATCTTCAGCAGTTCGCGGCCGCCGACTTCGCGCGCGGCCTCGACCACCAGGGTGTATTCGCCCGGCGCCAGCCCGCGCAGTTCCGACTGCTTGTCGGTGAAGCTCAGGGCGTGCTTGCCGACCGGCTTGGTGGGGCCGGTGACGCCGTCCACCGGCACCTTCAGGGTGCGGCCGGACTTGCGCCACCACTGGCGCAGGTCGGGCAGCCACTTGGTGCCGTGGCCTTCGGAGTTGCTGGTCTGCTGGTACCACACCGACAGGTTGGCGGCGACCTTCTGGTCGGCGCCTTCCACCCAGATGGCGACGTAGGGGCGGTGGTATTCGGCGACGTTGAGCTTGGGGATCTCCACGTCGACGTCCAGCGTGGCGGCGTAGGCCGGCGTGGCCAGCAGGCCGCTGAGCGCGATGGTCAGCGTGGTGTGGACGGCGATCTTCGACATGCGGGCACTCACTCGTGGGGGACGTGGAAGGGGGGATCAGTGGATGAAGAGCAGGACGATCAGCAGCGGCACCAGCAGGCCCAGGCCGACCATCGGCCAGGTCATGCGGCGCTGGCGACCGTGCAGGTAGAGCAGGAACAGGCCGGTGATGCAGAAGACCAGGCAGGCCACCGCGAAGACGTCGAGGAACCAGCCCCACGCCGGGCCCGCGTTGCGGCCCTTGTGCAGGTCGTTGAAGTAGGAGATCCAGCCGCGGTCGGTCCGTTCGTACTCCACCGCGCCGGTCTCGCGGTCGATGCTCAGCCAGGCGTCGGTGCCGGGGCCGGGCATCGAGAGGTAGACCTCGACGTCGGACCATTCCGCCGGGCGCGTGCCGATGGCGATGGACAGTTCGTCGCCCAGCCACGCGGCGGCCGCGGCCGGCAGCGGCGCCTTGCCTTCCTGGCGGTCGCCCAGCCCGGCCAGCAGCGGCGCCGGCAGGGTGGCGGTGCGGTTGTCGACCGCCGGCGTGGCCTCGATGCGGCCGGCGTGGTTCAGGGTGATGCCGGTGATCGCGAACAACAGCATGCCGACCAGGCAGACCGCCGAACTGATCCAGTGCCACTGGTGCAGCGTCCGCAGCCAGAAGCCGCGGCGGCGCTGGGCGGTGACCGGATCGGAGGGGGAAGCGGTGGCAGGCACGGAGCGGGTCAGGTCTTCGGATCGCCAAGTATAGGTCATTAATGAGAACAGTTCTCATTGATGGCCGGAATCCGGGGTAGAACGCACGAGGCCCCGGGCGGTTGACACGCCCGGGGCACGCGCGGCCCGGGGATCAGAAGCTGAAGTTCACGCTGACCCAGACGTTGCGGGCCTTGTCCTTGTTGTTGTAGTCGTCCTGCGCGGACAGCGTCCAGGTGCCGTCGCCGTTGTCGGCGAACGTGTACTGGTAGCTGGTGAAGTCGCGGTCGAGCAGGTTGTTGATGCGCGCGTTGACCGTGACCCACTCGGCGATCCGGTACGACGCGCCCAGGTGGAACACCTCGTAGTCCTTCCAGTACTGCTCGCGCCCGGTCGCCGCGTCGACGCCGCGGTAGCGCTTGGAGCGCAGTTCCGCGCTCAGGAACAGGTTGAACCGGTCCGTGGCCTGCCAGTCGACGGTGGCGTTGGCCATGTGGCGGGCGCTGTTGCCCAGCGGCAGGCCGCGCGAAGGGCCGCTCTTCTGCTCGCTGTCGGTGTAGGTGTAGTTGGCGCGGACGCCGAAGCGGTCGCTGATCTGCCAGCGGCCGGCCAGTTCCGCGCCCTGCACCGTCGCCTCGTCGATGTTGACCGGCACGCTGCCGGTGACGTAGCCGAGTTCGCCGAACTCGCCGGTCGGGCAGGCCAGCGTCAGGCCGGGGCCGCAGCTCTCGGTGGAGAGCTTGTCGTCGAACGCGTTGCGGAACACCGTGGCGTTGAAGTTGTGTCCGTCCGGGTGCTGCCAGTACACCGCCAGCTCCGTGCTGGTGCTGGTTTCCGGCTGCAGGTCGGGGTTGCCGAACAGCGGCAGCACGCCCTGGCCGCCGAAGCCGGTGATGCCGTCGTACAGCTGGGTGGTCTTGGGCGTCTTGAAGCCGGTGCTGATGCCGCCCTTCACGGTCCACCGTTCGTTCACGGTGTAGACGCCATACAGGCGCGGGCTGACCTGGTCGCCGAACACTTCGTGGTCGTCGTAGCGCAGGCCGGCGGTGACCGCCAGCGGCTCGATCACGTACCAGGTGTCCTCGGCGAACAGCGAATACATGTTGTGCTCCTGCACCGCGCTGGGGGTGCCGGTCTCCATGCCGAACACGCCGTCCTCCAGTTCGCCGCGGATCACCTGCGCGCCCAGCACCGAGGTGTGCTGGCCGCGCCACTGCCACGGCAGGTCGAGCTTGGCGTCCAGCGTGTACTGGCGGCTTTCCAGGGTGCGCTTGGGGCGCGGCAGGAAGGTCGATTCGGCCAGGGCGCGGCGGTCGGCCAGGCTCATGCCGGCGTACGGGCCGGTGCCGTCGAACATCGCCAGCAGCTGCTCGCGCTCGGCCACGGTGAACGGCAGGGTGCGGCCGTCGTTGTTGGTGGCGATGTGGGCCAGCGAGACCAGGCTGTTGCCGAAGTCCCACTTGCCCTCGTGCGTGAGCGACCAGCTTTCGCGGGTGAATTCCTGGGTGGGACCGTAGCCCACGCGCGGATTGGCGCGGCGGCCCCAGGTGCCGCCGTTGGCCTGGCAGGCGGCGGCGTTGGCGCCGGCCGCGCCCAGGCAGGCGTTGCCCGCCGCCCAGATGCTGGCGATGCTGTCCACGGTGCCGACCGGGTATTCCTCGGCGCCGGCGTCGTTGATCTTGGTGCTGTTGTCGTATTCCTGCTTGGAGGTGTCGTAGTCCAGCACCAGGCTCTGGTTCTCGGTCGGCATCCACTCCAGGCTGAAGCCGCCGGCCTTGTTGGTGTTGTCCACGGTCTTGCCGCCGCCGCCGAAGCCCAGCGGGCGGGTGTGGGTCACGCCGTTGGGATCGGTGACCGGCGCGTACACGGGATTGGAGGCGTCGCGCTCGTACCAGCTGCCGCGCGCGCTGAGGTTCAGCTTGCCGCGCACCAGCGGGCCGGTGACGAAGAAGTCCACGGTGGAATCGTCGCCGAACTGGTCGTCGGTCTCGAACGTGCGGCCCAGGCTGACCGAGCCGCTCCAGGTGTCCAGGTTCCTCTTGGTGATGATGTTGATCACGCCGCCCATCGCGTCGGCGCCGTACAGCGTGGACGCCGGTCCGCGGATCACCTCGATGCGCTCGATCGCGTCCAGCGGCGGGATGTGGTTGAACTGGTTGCCGCCGAAGGCGTTCGGGTAGATGTCGCCATGGTTGTTCTGGCGCTTGCCGTTGACCAGGATCAGCGTGTAGTCCGAGCCCATGCCGCGCATCGAGATGGTGCCCTGGCCGGTCTTGTCGCGGGTCTCGCCGACGTCGACGCCTTCCAGGTCGCGCACGGCGTCCAGCAACGTCATGTAGGGGCGCTTGCTCAGTTCCTCCCGCGTGATCACGCTGATGCTGGCCGGCGCGTCGGTGATCTTCTGTTCGAAGCCGGCGGCGGTCACCACCACCGTGTCGAGGGTGTTGGCGTCGGCGGCGCCGTCGGGCGACACGGTCTGCGCGACGGCGGGCGCCGAGGCCAGGGCCAGCAGGGCGACGGCGAGGCGGTTGCGGCGCAGCGGCGCGCGCACGGAGAGGCGGGAGGTCTTCATGGGGGTCGTCGGATTGGGGTGATGGACAGGCGCAGCGGACACGCGGGCGCGTGGCTGCGATGCGGGTGGAGTGGGAGAGCGGGGAGTGCCCGGGCGCGTGGCCGGGCGGGATGCCGGGTCAGGCGGCGCGCGGCGGCGCCTGGCCGGGATGCAGGCGCAGCGCGGGATCCGCGCGGTGCGCGGGGATCGACGCGTCGAAGGCGATGCCCGGCGCGGCCGGGCGGATGCGGGAGATGCCGGCGGCGGCCAGCAGGTGGAACCCCGGCGGGCCGGCCAGGGCCGTGGGAAAGGTCTGGACGAGGAGGGCGTCCAGGCGCCGCTTCTTCGCCGGCAGTTCGCGGTGCTGCTCGTCCAGCGGCGGATCGCCGTCGCGTAGATCGTGGGCGACCAGGGCGGGGCCGGTGGCCAGGGGGCCGGCCCCGCGGGACGCCGGGGCGAGGCCGGAGGACAGCAGCAGGGCCAAGGCCACCAGGGCCGACGCCACCCACCCGGCCAGCCGCCATCGCGGCCGCGCGCACAGAACCGGCGCGCGGGCGAAGCGGAAGGACGGAGGCGGAGCGTGGATCAAGCGGTTCCCCAGGAAGCGCGCCAGCAAGGGCGGGCCAGTCGGGGCGGGATTCTAAATGAGAATACTTATCACATGCAAACAAGGATGGGTCTTGTTCGCGCCGGGCCTCAGGTCTCGGCCCATTGCCGCAGCAGGTTGTGGTAGATGCCGGTCAGCTGCACCAGCGCGGGGTGTTCCGGCACGTCCGCCGTCAGGCGGCGGATGGACACGTCCAGCTCGAACATCAGCCGGCGGTGGCCGTCGTCGCGCACCATGCTCTGCATCCAGAAGAACGACGCGATGCGGGCCCCGCGCGTCACCGGGGTCACCTTGTGCAGGCTGGTGCCGGGGTACAGCACCATGTGGCCGGCCGGCAGCTTCACCGACTGCGTGCCGAAGGTGTCCTCGATGACCAGCTCGCCGCCGTCGTACTCGTCCGGCGCGCTGAGGAAGAGCGTGGCCGACAGGTCGGTGCGCACGGGATCCACGCCGCCGCGGCTGCGGTCGTAGCGGATGGCGTTGTCCACGTGGTAGCCGAACGATTGCCCGCCCGCATAGCGGTTGAACAGCGGGGGGTAGATGCGCTTGGGCAGCGCCGCGGAGAAGAACGTGCTGTTGCGCGACAGGGCGTCCAGGACCAGCGCGCCGACCTCGCGCGCCGCCGGCGAATCCTCCGGCAGTTGCGCGTTGTCCTTGGCCTTGGCCGACTGGTAGCCGGCGGTGATGCGGCCGTCCGCCCAGTCGGCGGCGTCCAGCGCCGCGCGCGCTTGCGCGACCTGCGTGGGCGTGAGGACATCGGGAATCGCCAGCAGCATCGGTCCACCTCGCAATGAAACGCCCCGCCCATTGTGCACGGGCGGGGCGGTCGGGCACTAACGCCTCCCGCGGATCAGAACTTGACCGTCGCGGTCAGCACCGCCGAGCGCGCCGCCCCGGGCGTCGCCCACCCGTTGTTGCGGACGCGCGTGAAGTACTGCTTGTCGAACAGGTTGTCGACGTTGAGCTGCAGGCCGAAGCGCGCGTTGAACTGGTAGCCGGCCATCGCGCGATGCATCGTGTAGCTCTTCACCCGCGGCGCGTTGGCCGTGCTCGCCGTGTAGAAGTCGCCCTGGTAGGTGACGCCGTAGCCGAACGTCCAGCCCTGCAGCGAGTACGTGGTCCAGGCGCTGGCCGAATGCTCCGGCGTGTTCGGCAGCGGGTTGCCCGCCTGGGCATCGATGCCGGTGGTCTCGCGCACATGGTCCGACACGCTCTGCAGCACTTCGCTGTCCAGGTAGGTGTAGTTGGCGAAGACGGACCATTCGCGGGTGATGTTGCCGGCCACGCCCAGCGCGATGCCGTCCACGCGCGCCTTGCCGTCCAACTGCTGCGTCCCCGACGGGTTGTCCGGGTTGTTGGGGTCGGCGACCTTGTAGTTCTGGCGCTCGTTGCGGAACAGCGCCGCGGTCACCGCCAGCCGTTCGTCCAGCAGGTTCCACTTCGTGCCCAGTTCGATGTTGACCGCCGTCTCCGGGTCGACTTCGCAGGTCTGGGCCGTGCAGGCGCCGTTGACCGACCCCTTGGACGGCGTCTTCGAGTTGGCGTACGACAGGTAGACGCTGCCGTTGTCCGCCGGCTTGAAGAGCAGGCCGGCCCGGTACGAGAACAGGTCGTCCTCGTTGCGGAACACGGGGCCGACGGTGACGGCGCCGCCCGCCGCGGGCGTGGCGTAGCTCAGCGTGCGCGTGTCGCCCTCGTTGTGCTCGAAGCGCGCGCCGAGGGCGAGTTCCCATTGCGGGTTGAACTTCAGGGTGTCGAACGCGTACAGCGCCTGGTTGTTCAGCGTCCCGTCCGTCCTGCCGGAGCGGATGTAGTTGACCGGGCCGACATAGACGTTGTCCGGGCGGTGGATGTCCATCACCGGATACGCGGGCGCGGTGCCGTCGGCGTTGCGCTGGAGATTGCCGTTGTCCAGCGCGTAGGTTTCGTGCATGAAGGACACGCCCGCCACCAGCGCGTGCTCCACGCCGCCGGTCGCGAACCGCGCGGTGAGGTCGGTCTGGCTCAGGGCGAGGCCGTTGCTCGTGTCGCGGGTCGTGCCGCGCGGGCCGCTGGGCTGGTAGGTGCCCGGGGTGCCGCAGGCCAGGCCGGTCGCGGGGTTGATGCCGCTGTCCAGGCACCAGGTGCCCTGGGTCGGGTTGACCACGGTGAGCTGGTCGACCTTCTGGTAGCGCGCCAGGCTGCGCAGCGAGGCGTTGTCGTTGAAGTCGTGCTCGAAGACGCCCGTCAGCACGTCGACGTCGATCTCCTGCTTGTCCATGTTGCGGTAGCCGAAGTAGGTCTCCCGGCTGATCCCGGGCAGCAGGCCGCCGTAGGCCGCGAAGTAGGGCAGTCCATACTCCGGGATGTTCTCGTCGTGCTGGTGGAGGTAGCTCAGCGTGAACCGGGTGTCCGAGCCCAGGCCGATCGCGAACGACGGCGCGATGCCCCAGCGCTTGTATTCCTCGACGTCGCGGTCCGGCACGTCGTTGCGGTGGACCATCGCGTTCACGCGGAGCGCCTGGCCCTTGCCGAAGTCGTGGTTGCCGTCCACCGTGGCGCGGCCGAAGCCGTTGGTGCCGGCGCCGAGCGTGACGGTGTTGAAGTCTCCCTCGCGCGCCGTCTTGCTCACCAGGTTGATGTTGCCGCCGACGGAGCCCGCGCCCGACATGGCCGAGTTGGCGCCGTTGATCAACTCGATCGACTCGAGGTTGAAGTTGTCCGTGCGGGTGTACTGCGCGCTGTCGCGGACGCCGTCCACCGTGATGTCGGTGGTGGCGTTGAAGCCGCGCAGGTTGATGCTGTCGCCGTAGCCGCCGCCGCCTTCGCCGGCGCCGAAGGTGATGCCCGGCAAGGTGCTGAGCACGTCGCGCAGGCCCAGCAGGTTCTGCTGCGCCATCACTTCGCTGGTGACCACGGTGATGGTCTGCGGGGTGTCGAGCAGCGGCTCGGTGTACTTGGGGGAACTGGCCTTCTGCACGCGCTCGCCGTGCACTTCGACGGCATCGAGTTCCTTGGCCTGCTGGGTATCGGCGGAGGCGTCGCCGGTAGGCGCGGCGAGGGACGGAGCGGCGATGGCCAGCAGCAGGGCGGTGGCGAGGGGGGAGTGGCGGAGGTTCATAGGCATCCTCGAGGACAGTGACGGATCACCCGGTGGCGATGGCTGGCGGGAGGGGGGGTTGGAACGGGAGGGATCGCGGGCCCGGCGGGGCGTCGATCGCGCGTTTCGGCGCGCCGCGGCGGCGCGCGGGCGCACGCAAGGCGTCAGGCGGCGGGCGGACCGCGGCCGGGATGCGGGTAGCGGTGCCGGCGCGGTCCGCCCGATGCGCGGCGCGCGTGCTCGTACGGGGGCAGTCCGCCGCATGCCAAGGCGTGTCCGTCCTGGGGACCGGCGGGCTCGCTTTCGGCCGGCGTGGGCAGGAGGTCCGCCACGGACGACGACGGCAGGCCCGCCGATTCCGACGGCATGCCCGCCGGTCCCGAGGTCTCCGGCATGGCCGGCTCCAGGCCGGCGATGGCGCCCGCCCCGGTCTTCCCGTCCGCCGCCGGCAGGCCGCCCAGCATCGCCGCCAGGCAGGCCAGCAGCAGGCCTGCGCAGGTGAGCAAGATTGAGCGGCGATCGCGCAGCACTATGGCCTCGGGAGGGTCAGGCTGCGACAGCCTGTCGCAGGGTCGCGACAGGATAATGAGAATGATTTGCGATTACAACAAAATCTTTACAACCGGCCTCAGCCGCGATCGTCCCGGGTCCAGATCCCGCCGTGCTCGAGCTTGGTGGGGAACTTGGCCACCGGCGAGTACGCCGGGGCGCACAGGGCGCGGCCGTCGCGGACGTCGAAGCGGGCGCCGTGCAGGACGCATTCGATGCTCGCCGCCGCCGGGTCGTAGTTGCCGGAGGACAGTTCGAAGTCCTCGTGGCTGCACTGGTCCTCCAGCGCGTACAGGTCGCCGTCGAGGTTGAACACCACGATCGGCGCGCCGGTCACCTCGTCGAAGACCATCTTCATCTCGCCCGGCAGCAGTTCGCCGGCGGCGCAGACGAAGGTCCAGGCCCCGCTCATGCGGCGGCTCCCGCCAGCGGCTTCTCGAGCACCTCGAAACGCAGGTCGTCGCGGCGGGGGATGCCGTAGCGCGCGTCGCCGTAGGGGAACGGCTTCTTGATCCCGGTGCGCGCGTAGCCGCGCCGCTCGTAGAAGGCGATCAGTTCGTCGCGGAGGTCGATCACGGTCATGCGCATGGCCGGCAGCCGCCATTCCTCGTGCGCGACGCGCTCGGCCTCGGCCAGCATCGCCTTGCCGACGCCGCCGCCCTGCCGGTCGGGGCGAACCGAGAACATGCCGAAGTAGCCGGCGCCGTCCTCCACCGCGACGTGCGCGCAGGCCAGCAGCTCGCCGTCGCGCTCGGCAACCAGGATGCGGCTGTGCGGCCGGTCGATGTCGTGCCGCAGGACGTCGGGGTCGATCCGCTGGCCCTCCAGCAGGTCGGCCTCGGTGGTCCAGCCCTGCCTGCTCACCTCGCCGCGGTAGGCGGAGGTGACCAGTTCGACCAGGGCGTTGACGTCGCCGGGCGTGGCGGTGCGGAAGCTGAGGGTGTCCATCCCGCGATTCTACGGAAAACCCGTTGCCCTGTTGATTGGCTCGCTGTAGGAGCAACGTGAGTCGCGACCGCGCGCCATAGGCGCCGGAAAAGCTACCGTCGCACGCCATCCGGACGCGATGCGGCGCGCTCGTCACCGCGCGCTCCCAATGGCTGTCGGCGCGCGGTCGCGACTCACGTTGCTCCTACAGCGAGGCGACGGGCGCGATCGCGACTGACGTCGCTCCCACAGGATTCTTCCCGCGGACGACGGGTGCGCTCACGCCAGCAGGCTGCGCGCCTTCTTCAGGGCGGCGACGAAGCGCTCCACTTCCTCGTGGGTGTTGTAGAACGCGAACGAGGCGCGCAGCGTGGCGGCCACGCCGTAGAACTGCAGCAGCGGGTGGGCGCAGTGCTGGCCGGAGCGGACGGCGACGCCTTCCAGGTCGAGCAGCGTGGCCAGGTCGTGCGCGTGCGCGCCCTCGATGAGGAACGAGATCACCGCCGCCTTGCCGGGCGCGCGGCCGAAGATGCGCAGGCCGTCGATCCGGTCCAGTTCCTCGGTGGCGTGGGCCAGCAGTTCGGCTTCGCGGGTCTCGACGTTCGCCATGCCGAGGGCGTCCAGGTAGTCCACCGCCGCGCCCAGGCCGATGAAGCCGGCGATGTTCGGCGTGCCGGCCTCGAACTTGTGCGGCGGATCGTTGAACACGGTGCCGTCGAAGCTGACTTCCTTGATCATCTCGCCGCCGCCGATGAAGGGCGGCATGGCCTGCAGGTGTTCGCGCCGCGCCCACAGCGCACCGGTGCCGGTGGGGCCGCACATCTTGTGGCCGGTCAGCGCGTAGAAGTCGCAGCCGATGGCGGCGATGTCGACGGCGCGGTGCGGCACGGCCTGCGATCCGTCGACGACGGTGACGATGCCCCGCCTGCGGGCTTCGCGGCAGATCTCGCGCACGGGATTGACGGTGCCCAGCACGTTCGAGGTGTGGGCGATGGCGATCAGCTTCACGTCGCCGGTCATCGCCGCATGCAGCGCGTCCAGGTCCAGCGTGCCGTCCTCGCGGATCTCCGCGACCTTCACGGTCGCGCCCGTGCGCTGGGCGACCAGCTGCCACGGCACGATGTTGGCATGGTGCTCCATGCGCGAGACCAGGATCGTGTCGCCGGCCTTCAGGCGCGGCAGCGCCCACGAATACGCCACCAGGTTGATCGCGAAGGTGGTGCCGCTGCACAGCACCAGTTCGTCCGGCCGCACGTTGAGGAAGCGCGCCAGCGTCTTCCGCGCGCCTTCGTAGGCCTCGGTCGCTTCCGTGCCCAGCGTGTGCACGGCGCGGCTGACGTTGGCGTTGTGCCGGCGGTAGAAGTCGTCGACGGCCTCGATCACCGCCGCCGGCTTCTGCCCGGTGTTGGCGCTGTCCAGGTAGACCAGCGGCTTGCCGTTGACCTGGCGCGTCAGCAGCGGGAAGTCGGCGCGGACGCGGTCCCAGTCGATGGCGGCGCCGGTCGGTGCGGCGTGGGCGTGTTCGAAGCTCATGCCATCCCCAGCGTCGCCAGCGCGGCATCCACGCGCGCCAGCAGCAGGGCGTGCAGCGCGCCATCCTCGACGACGGACAGCGGCTCGCGGCAGAACGCGGCGGTCAGCAGCTGCTGGGCCTCGGCCTGCGGCAGTCCGCGCGAACGCAGGTAGAACAGGGCGTTGGCGTCGAGCCGCCCGACCGTGGCGCCGTGCGCGGCCTTCACCTCGTCGGCGTGGATCTCCAGCACCGGCTGGGTATCGATCTCGGCGTTGTCCGACAGCAGCAGGTTCTTGTTGGACAACGCGGCATCGGTGCCGTCGGCGCCTTCGCGGATCAGGATGCCGCCGTGGAAGACGGCACGGCCGCGGTCCGCGCCCAGGCCGCGCCACGCCAGCTCGCAGCGGGTGTCGCGGCCGATGTGGTCGATGCCGAGCCGGGTGTCCACGTGGCGGCGCCCCTGCGCCAGCAGCACGCCGTTGGCGATCAGCCGGGCGCGGTCGCCTTCCAGGCGCACGTTCAGTTCGTGGCGCGACAACGCACTGCCCAGTTCCAGGTCGGCGCGGCGGTAGTCGGCATCGCTTGCCAGCACGGCGTCGGTGCGCAGCAGCGTCGTCGCGCGCTCGCTGTCGGCCTGCACACGGGCATGCACCAGGCGCGCTCCCCTGGCCAGGTGCACGTGGGTGAGCGCATTGATGAGGTGCGCGTGCGGCGAGGCGGCGAAATGGTGTTCGACCACGGCCAGCGACGCGCCGGCGCGCAGTTCGATCAGGTTGCGCAGGTGCCAGGCGCGGTCGGCGCCGTCGGCCGCGCCGATGAAGACCAGGTGCAGCGGCCGGTCGCTGCGGACCTCCGGTTCGGCCCGCAGCAGCACGCCCTCGGTCGCCAGCGCGGCGTTGAGGCGCGCGAACACCTCGTCGGTGCGCTCGAAGCGGCGCTGCAGGAAGCGTGCGGCATCGCCGCCTTCGGCCAGCGCTTCGGACAGCAGTTGCAGGCTGACGCCGTCGGGCAGGTCGGTGGTCAGCGACAGCGCGACCGAGTAGCGGCCGTTGACGAACACCGCGCGCGGCGCCGGGATGTCGGCCAGCAGCATCGGGTCCAGCGCGGGGAGCACCTCGACGGCGGCGAACCCGCGCCGCTCCAGCTGGCGCAGCGAGGTGTACTTCCACGCCTCGGCGCGGGGGCCGGGCAGGCCGTCGCGCAGGGCTTCGTCCAGCACCGCGCGGCGCGCGGCGTCGCCGGCGAAGGCGGAGGCCAGGGAGTCGAGGAGGGCGGTCATGGAAGAGGATTCCTGCTGATCGTCATCCCGGCGCAAGCCGGGATCCATGTTGCCGTTGCCCCGGAGCCTGGTTGCCGCCAAGCAACAGCGAAATGGGTTCCGGCGTGCGCCGGCACGACGGCGAGGGAGTGCGGAAGCGCGCCGCGGTTCACGCCGCGTGCTCCGGCGCCACGCGGTCCTTGATCCAGGCATAGCCGTGCGCTTCCAGCTCCAGCGCCAGCTCGGGGCCGCCGGATTCGACGATGCGGCCGTCGGCCAGCACGTGCACCACGTCCGGCTTGATGTAGTCCAGCAGGCGCTGGTAGTGGGTGATGACCAGGAAGGCGCGCTCGGGCGAGCGCAGCGCGTTGACGCCGTCGGCGACGTTCTTCAGCGCGTCGATGTCCAGGCCGCTGTCGGTCTCGTCGAGGATCGCCAGCTTCGGCTCCAGCACGGCGAGCTGGAAGATCTCGTTGCGCTTCTTCTCGCCGCCGCTGAAGCCCTCGTTGACGCCCCGGTGCAGCAGTTCGTCCTTCAGGTGCAGCACGGCCAGCTTCTCGCGCACCAGCTTGAGGAACTGCATGGAATCCAGTTCCGCCTCGCCGCGCGCCTTGCGCTGCGCGTTGAGCGCGGCGCGCAGGAAGTAGGTGTTGTTCACGCCCGGGATCTCGACCGGGTACTGGAAGGCCAGGAACACGCCGGCGGCGGCGCGCTCCTCCGGGTCCAGCTCCAGCAGGGCCTTGCCGTCGAACTCGACGCGGCCGGCGGTGACCTCGTAGCCCTCGCGGCCGGCCAGGATGTTGCCCAGCGTGGACTTGCCCGCGCCGTTGGGCCCCATGATGGCGTGCACTTCGCCGGGCTTCACTTCCAGCGAGAGGCCCTTGAGGATGTCCTTGCCGGCGACGCTGGCGTGGAGGTTGTCGATCTTGAGCATGTTCGTTTCCGTTTGATTCTTGAGCCCCTCTCCCGCCGGGAGAGGGGTTGGGGTGAGGGGCGATGGAGTCCCGATGGTTCAGGCATGCGGGCTTCGCTCGCCCCTCATCCGCCCTCCGGGCACCTTCTCCCGAGGGGAGAAGGGAAAGGCCGTCATCCCACGCTGCCTTCCAAGCTCACTTCCAGCAGCTTCTTCGCCTCCACCGCGAACTCCATCGGCAGTTCGCGGAAGACCTGCTTGCAGAAGCCGTCGACGATCATCGATACCGCGTCTTCCTGGCCGATGCCGCGGGCGCGGCAGTAGAACAGCTGGTCGTCGCTGATCTTGGAGGTGGTGGCCTCGTGCTCCAGCGTCGCGGTCGGGTTCTTCACCTCGATGTAGGGGAAGGTGTGGGCGCCGCACTGCTTGCCGATCAGCAGGCTGTCGCACTGGGTGTAGTTGCGCGCGCCGTCGGCGTTGCGGTCCACCTTCACCAGGCCGCGGTAGGTGTTCTGGCCGCGGCCGGCGCTGATGCCCTTGCTGACGATCTTGCTCTTGGTGCGCTTGCCGACGTGGATCATCTTGGTGCCGGTGTCGGCCTGCTGGCGGTGGTGGGTCAGCGCGACCGAGTGGAACTCGCCCGACGCGTCGTCGCCCAGCAGCACGCAGCTCGGGTACTTCCAGGTGATGGCCGAACCGGTCTCCACCTGCGTCCAGGTCACCTTGCTGCGGTCGCCGCGGCACTCGGCGCGCTTGGTGACGAAGTTGTAGATGCCGCCGCGGCCTTCCTCGTCGCCGGGGTACCAGTTCTGCACCGTCGAGTACTTGATCTCGGCGTCTTCCAGCGCGACCAGTTCCACCACCGCGGCGTGCAGCTGGTTCTCGTCGCGCATCGGCGCGGTGCAGCCCTCCAGGTAGGAGACGTAGGCCTTGTCCTCGCAGACGATGAGGGTGCGCTCGAACTGGCCGGTGTGGCCGGCGTTGATGCGGAAGTAGTTGCTCAGCTCCATCGGGCAGCGCACGCCCTTGGGGATGAACACGAAGCTGCCGTCGGAGAACACCGCCGAGTTCAGCGCGGCGAAGTAGTTGTCGCCCACCGGCACCACGCTGCCCAGGTATTGCCTGACCAGTTCGGGATGCTCCTGGATGGCCTCGGACATCGAGCAGAAGACGATGCCCTTCTCGGCCAGTTCCTTGCGGAAGGTGGTGCCGACGCTGACCGAGTCGAACACCGCGTCCACCGCCACGCCGGCCAGCTTGGCGCGCTCGTGCAGCGGCACGCCCAGCTTGTCGTAGGTGTCGATCAGTTCCTGCGGCACCTCGTCCAGCGACTTGTACTTGGCCTTGGGCGCGGAGTAGTAGCTGATGGCCTGGAAGTCGATCGGGCCGATCTTCAGCTTGGCCCAGTGCGGCACCGGCATGGTCAGCCAGTGGCGGTAGGCGGCCAGGCGCCAGTCGGTCATCCACGCCGGCTCGTTCTTCTTCGCCGACAGGGCGCGGATCACGTCCTCGTCCAGGCCGGGCGGCAGGGAGTCGGACTCGATGTCGGTGACGAAGCCGGCGTCGTAGCGACGCCCCAGCTGTTCCAGGATTTCAGCGTTCTCGGTGGCCATCGGGCTGCCTACGGTTCAACGGGTCGCGACCCGCACGGCGATGGGGCGCCTGCGCGTGTCGTCGGAAGAGGAAGGGGGAGGGGCGACCATCTGCGCCAGGGTGAAGCCGCGCAGCGCGTCGGCCACCACGTCGTTGATCAGCCGCCAGTTGGCGCGCGCGCCGCACTGGTGGGCGATGCCGCAATGGCTTTCGCTCTGGCTGCACTCGGTCATCGCCAGCGGCCCTTCCATGGCCTCGACGATCTCCACCAAGCTGATCTCGGCCGCATCGCGGCTGAGGCGGTAGCCGCCGTGCACGCCGCGCAGGCCTTCCACCAGCCCGGCCTGGGCCAGCGGCTTGAGCACCTTGCTGACGGTGGGGGTCTCCAGCCCGGAATGCTCGGCCAGGTCGGACGCGCTCAGCACCTCGCCCGGCCGCGCGGCGAGCACGGTGAGGACCACGGTGGCGTAGTCGGTGAGCTTGGTGACGCGGAGCATCGGGGAAGGGTCCTTAAAACGTACCGAAATTGTACGCTTTTGTTTCCCGTGGCTCAAACCCGGTGGTTTTCCCCGTTCAGGCACGTTGGCACGGGCTGGCGGATGTCATCCGCGATGGCTGGCGCCCGCGACCGACGCCGGGCCGGGCGGGTCCGCAAGATGGGCCGTGTCCGCTCCCGGACGGCCTCCTGCAAGGACGCCCGCCATGAACGCGACGCGCCCGTCTCCCGGATCCGCCCCGTCCGGCCGTGGCCTGGACCAGGGCTTCCCGTGGCGGGTGCTGCGGGCCGCCGGCGGCGCCTGCCTGGCGGTGAAGCTGTTCCGCGGCCTGGGCCAGCTGTTCTGGACCGTGTTCGGCCTGGCGCTGGGCCTGGCCTGGATGTTCGGCGGCCGCCTGTTTCCCGGGTGACGTCCCCGGGGCCGCGGTCACTTGCCGGCGGCGGGCGTCGCCGGCGGTTCCGGCAGCACCATGCCGAAGTACGGCGGCGGCGGGGTCCGGCCTGGCGGCAGCGCGTCCGGCGCCGGCTGTCCGGCCGGCCCCAGCGAGCGCACGAAGCGGTAGATCGCACGGCGGTCCTGTTCGCTCATGTCGCGCACGGCGAAGTCCGGCATGATCGGGCGGGTGCGCAGGTTGGCGCTGTATTCCAGCCACTGCGCCTCGCTCAGTTCGTGCAGGCGCAGGCGCAGGTTGCTGGCGTAGGTCGTGCCCCACGGGCCGTGGAAGCCCAGCGGCGTGCCGGTGAGCCAGGCGGCCTTGTCGACCTTGCCGCCGGTCTCGGCGTAGCGCGGCGTGTGGCAGTCGTTGCAGCCGGCGATCCGCACCAGGTATTCGCCGCGGGCGAGCAGCTCGGCCTCGGTCGAGGGCGCGGGCGCCGCGGCGGCGGCAGGGGGGGCGGAAGGCTGGCAGGCGGCCAGGCCGAGGGCGAGGAGGGCGGTCGACAGCAGGTGGCGGACGTGCATGGCGGCAGGGCGTGCGGTGGGTGACGGGGCTTGGAACGCGCCGTTCCGCGGCGAGCGGCCACGCCGGCGCGGAGGCCGTTCAGGCGGCGGAGTTGGGAAACGCCGCGCGATTGGGCGAGAATCCCGCTTCCCCTTCCCGCCTGGACCCCGCATGCCCCGCAAGATCGAAGCCCGCCAATCCGATATCCACGGCAACGGCGTGTTCGCCATCGCCCCGATCGAGAAGGGCGAGCGGGTGGTGGAGTACAAGGGCAAGCGCCGCACGCACGAGGAAGTGGACGCCGACGACACCGGCGACGTGGAGTCCGGCCACACCTTCCTGTTCACGCTCAACGACGACTACGTCATCGACGCCAACCACAAGGGCAACAAGGCGCGCTGGATCAACCACAGCTGCGACCCGAACTGCGAGGCGGTGATCGAGGAGCACGACGGCAAGAACCGCAAGAAGGACAAGGTCTTCATCGAGGCCATCCGCGCGATCGCGCCGGGCGAGGAGCTGACCTACAACTACGGCATCACCCTGGACGAGCCGCACACCGCGCGCCTGAAGAAGGTCTGGGCCTGCCGCTGCGGCAGCAGGAAGTGCACCGGCACCATGCTGCAGCCCAAGAAGGGCCGCTGAAACCGGGAGGCGCCTCCTCCACCCGGCATGGATGCTGCGGGACGCCGGAAGGTTGAAATGACCGAAGGCAGGTGTGGTCCGCGTTTCCCGCCGCTAACGTGCGCGCACCGGACCACCCCCCGACCTCCATGAACCTGCCCCGCCTGATCGTCCTGCTCGCGCTGGCCTCGCCCTGCGCCGCCGTCTACGCCGTCGAGATCGACGGTCGCATCGATCCTGACGAATGGCGCGACGCGCGCCATGTCGCCGACTTCCGCAAGATCCAGCCGCTGAACGGCGAGCCGGGCTCGCTGCCCACCGAGGCCTGGGTGCTGGCCACGCCCGAGGGCCTGGCCATCGCCTTCCGCAACACGCAGCCCGCGCACGTGCCGCGCACGCGGCAGAAGGTGCAGCGCGACTTCGACGCGCAGGTGGACCGGATCAACGCCTTCGTCGACTTCGACGGCGACGGGCGCACCGGCTACGCCTTCACCGTCAGCTCGACCGGCGGCATCGCCGACGAGGTCATCACCAACCAGAACCAGTTCAGCCGCGACTGGGACGGCCAGTGGCGGCATGCCGTGGGCGAGGACGAGCAGGGCTGGTCGGTCGAACTGCTGGTCCCCTGGCATACCGCGCCGATGCGCGACGGCCGGGACGGGCAGCGCACGCTGAAGGTGTTCCTGGCGCGCGTGATCGGCGCGACCGGCGAGCGCATGGCGTGGCCGGTCGCCAGCTTCGAGCGCCCGCGCTTCCTGTCCGACTTCGCGCCGATCACCGTGCCGCGCTACGACCAGTCGCTGCTGGCGATCACGCCGTACGCGTCGGGCCTGTACGACAACGTCGGCAAGCGCAGCGACTTCAACGGCGGCGCCGACCTGTTCTGGAAGCCCAACGGCCGGTTCCAGCTGACCGCCACGGTCAACCCGGACTTCGGCCAGGTGGAGGCCGACGACCTGGTCGTCAACTTCAGCGCCACCGAGACCTTCATCAGCGACAAGCGCCCGTTCTTCACCGAGAACCAGGGCATCTTCGAGCTGACCACGCCGTCGGACTACAGCCAGCAGCTGTACACGCGCCGCGTGGGCAGCACCGGCGACATCACCGCGGCGCTGAAGTTGAACGGCAGCCTGGGCCGGACGAACTACGGGCTGTTCTCGGCCGACGAGGACGGCGCGACCGGGCGCCGCTACCACGCGCTGCGGGTGGTGCGCGACTTCGAGAAGCAGAACCTCGGCGCGATGCTGACCCGCGTCGACGACCCCTGGCGCGACCGCGAGGCCACCGTGCTGGGCGTGGACCACAACTGGCGGCCGACCGCGCGCTGGAACATCCGCAGCCGCCTGCTGGGCAGCCGCATCGACCAGGCCGGCGACGCCGTGCGCGACCTCGGCGCCACCGTGTGGGCGGACTACGAGATGGACCGCGGCTGGCGCCAGCAGTGGATCGCCATGCACTTCGGCAACGACCTGCAGCTCAACGACTTCGGCTACCTCTCGCGCAACAGCACCAACTACCTGCACTGGGAGGTGCGCAAGCGCTTCACCGACCTGGCCGAGACTTCGCGCTACGCCTCGACGGACTGGCGCTGGCGGGTCAGCGGCAGCCACAACAACCACGGCGACAAGCTCAACGACCAGTTCCGCATGAGCCGCGAAGGCCAGCTGCGCAACGGCGGCTACGAGTACGCCCAGGTCAACGTCAACAGCGCCGGCCTCAGCGACACCCTGCTGCGCGGCCACGGCGTGGTGCGCCTGCCGGCGAACTTCAATGCGTATTTCGAACTCGAGCGGCCGCGCAAGGGCGACTGGGCGCACGAGACGGAACTGGAAATCACCACCGGCGGCCTGGCGGGCAACCGCGAGATCGGCGGCGGCGGCGGTTACACCGCGACCTACTTCATCAGCGACGCCTTCAGCCTGCACGGCGGCTTCTACGCGCTGTACACGCCGGACTGGCTGGTGTGGCAGCGCGAGGACCTGGCCGGCGGATTCAAGCGCCGGCAGCTGGACCTCAACGCCGGCCTGGACTGGGTGATCGACGACCGCCACGAACTGCGCGTGAAGATGCAGGCGATCGCACTGGACGCGCGCGTGCGGGACGCCTGGCGCTTCGATCCGCGCGGCCATGCGCTGGCGGCGGCCGACACGGTGGACGACTTCAGCGTGCGCAACCTCGGCTTCCAGGTGCGCTACCGCTACGAACTGGCGCCGCTGTCCTATCTGTACGTGGTCTATGCCCGCGGCGGCTACGAGCAGCGCACGGGCAGCGAGGGCATGGACGACCTGCTGCAGGACAGCTTCCGCCTGCGCGACGACGAGCAGCTGGTGGTGAAGCTGAGCTACCGCTTCGAGATCTGAGCGCCGGCCGCGCTCACTCGTCCGCGGCGGGCTGCAGGGTGACCAGCACCTGTCCGTCGCGGATCCGCACCGCGTCGGCGGCCAGCGTGCCCGGGACCTGCGCCAGGTCGTCCTCGCTCAGCCGGTACAGCGGCCGGGTGCGGGCGTAGTCGCGGATCAGGTCCTGCAGCACCTCGCGCGAGCCGCCGGGCAGCCCGCGCCCGGCCGCGCCGGTGCCGAGGTGCTCCAGCTGCGGCTCCACCAGGTGCAGGCCGCGCGTGCCGGGGTCGTAGCGCAGGCCGCTGCTGACGACGACGTTGCCGTTCTCCAGGCGTTCGCCGGTGACCAGCGCGATGTCGTAGTCCATCCGCAGCTGCAGCCGTTCGCCGGGCGCGGGGATGCGCACCTCGGGATCGCTCAGCGTGAGCGAGGCGAAGCCTTCCAGCAGCGTGTGCTCCATCGGGAAGCCGGCGCGCGCCGCGGCCTGCAGCTGGGCGGCGTCGAAGCGCAGGACGTTCGGTGCGTCCGCGACCGCCAGCGGAGACAGGACGGACAGGGCGAGCAGGGCGGCGCGGGCGAACAGGGTCTTCATCGGCGGCCTCATTGCAGGTGGACGACCACCCGGCCGTCCTCGATCTGGGTGCCGCCGATCCGCTTGCTGGCCGGCAGGCGCCGCAGGATGTCGCTGTCGATCCGGTAGACCGGCTCGCTGCGCGCGTATTCGGCCAGCACGGTGTTCACCAGCTGGCGCGTGCCGCCGGACATCAGCGAGCCGGCGCCGGGCACGTCGACCGACAGGATCTCCGGGTTGTCCAGGTGCAGGCCCTGCGTGGCCGGGTCGTAGCGCAGGCGGCTGGCCAGGGCGAAATGGCCGCGGCTGACGTCGCGCGCGCCCAGCGCGCTGACCCCGATGTCGAAGTCCAGGCGCAGGCGGTCGTCGCCCGACGGGATGCTCAGCCGCGGATTGGTCAGCGTGGCCGACACCAGCCCGCCCAGCTTGTCGAACTCGCGCGGGAAGCTGTGGTTGAGGTAGCGCTGCAGCTGCGGCTGGGTGAAGTTGATCTGGTTGCCGAGCAGGCCGGTGACCGTGTTGAGGGTCTCGCAGCCCGCCAGGCCCAGCGTGGCAGCGGCGAGGGCGGCGAACAGGAAGCGGCGGCGTGTGCGCATGGAGGGCTCCGTGGCGTGTCGCGGCACCTTAGCGGGCGGCGCCTGTCCGAAGCCTAACCGGAGCGTGCCAAGGGCTGCGGAAAAGGGCGCCGGCCGGCGCGTGGCGAAGGCTGGACGCGGCGCGGGTGACGCGATGCCGGCGATCCGTTCCGGCGTCACGCGTGCACGATGGAGCGCGCCTTCATGCGCGCGCCTGGGTCGCCAGCCGCAGGCCGAGCGCGACGAACACGCCGCCGGTCGCGCGGCGCATCCAGCGCGCCGCGCGCGGGCCCGCCGACAGGCGGCGCCCCATGCGGCCGACCAGCCAGGCCAGGGCGAGGCTGTTGGCCAGCCCGATGGCGGACAGGATCAGGCCCAGCGCCAGGAACTGCATCGGCACGTGGCCGCGCGCGGGATCGACGAACTGCGGCAGGAAGGCGAGGAAGAAGACCGCGACCTTCGGATTCAGCACGCCGGTGGCGACCGAGCGCAGGTAGACCTGGCGGGCGGATGCCGCCGCCGGCGCGGCGACGGCGGCGCCCGGCGCGTCGCCCTCGCGCCATGCCTTGATGCCCAGCCAGACCAGGTAGGCGGCGCCGGCGTACTTCACGATCTCGAACGCCAGCGCCGACGTCGCCAGCACCGTGGACAGGCCCAGGCCCGCGGCCAGCGCGTGGATCAGCGTGGCCGTCTCCAGGCCGACGGCGGCCTGGGCGCCGCGGCGGGTGCCGCCGGCCATGCTCTGCGCGAGGATCCAGGCGGTGCCGGGGCCGGGGATCAGCACCAGCAGCGCGGCCGCGGCGACGTAGGCCAGCAGGGTGGAGGTGTCGAACATCGTGCGTTGCGTCCCTGGCCGGGGTCCGGATGCGGGTTCAGCCGGCGTCGCGGCTGCGCGCCTTCAGCGCGGCGATGAACTCGCCCATGTGCGGGCGCAGCGGGGCGAACAGGTCGTCGGCGTCCTTGCGGTGGTCGAGCATCAGGCCGCTGAGCAGCTTGGTGCCGACGACCAGCGCGGCGCGCTCGTCGCCGCTGAAGCCGCGCTGGCGCTGGACGTTCTCGAGGACGCGCATCCAGTCGTCGTGGCAGGCGTGCTCGAACTCGATGGTGCAGCGGCCGTTGCACGGCAGGCCGTCGCGCTCGATCGGGGTGACGGTGATGCGGTAGCGGTGGGTGTCGTTGGGCATGGCGGCGTGCGCGGGGGGCGCGGTGGGGACCGTGGCCAAGATAGGCCCGCGCGCGCGGAGGAACGAGGGGGCCCGCCGCGATGGACTGTTCCGCGGGCCGGCGTGGTTCAGTCCTGCGCCGCGCCGGACGCGTTCGCCCTGAACAGCGGCAGCGGATCGTAGGCGCCCTGCGCGCCGTAGATGCCGTAGTGCAGGTGCGGCGGCGTACCCTGCGCGTTGCCGGTGGTGCCGACGTAGCCCAGGACGTCGCCGGGCCGCACGATCCGGCCGGTGGCCAGGCCCTCGGCCCAGTCGTCCAGGTGCGCGTAGTAGTGGCGCTCGCGGCCGGGGCCGAGCACCCAGACCTGCCGCCCGCCCAGGCCGCCCTCGCGCACGGCGACCACCACGCCGCGCGTGGCGCTGGCGACGGGCGTGCCGCGCTTGGCGAAGATGTCCACGCCCTGGTGCGTGCGGTCGCTGCCGCGCGGGGCGCCGAAGGTGTCCGCGATCTGCCGCGCCCGCACGCCCTGCACCGGCACCGGCAGTTCGGTAGGCGGCGGTGCGCGGGCGATGTCCCAGAGCATGCGCGCCGAGGCCATGAACGGCCGCCCCCACGCCCACGCCAGCAGCAGGCCCAGCGCCGACAGCCAGAGCAGCGACCAGGCGAGGCGTCGCAGGCGGCGCGCGGCGGGTCGCATCGCGGCGGTCAGGGCAGCGGTGGCGGTTGCGGCTGCACGAGCTGGCGTTCCAGCTGCGCCTTCAGCGCCGGGTCCAGCTTCAGCTGCTTCGCCAGTTCGTCCAGGTAGGCGCGCTCCATGAAGTTCTGCTCGTCGGCGACCAGCAGGCTGGCGAGGTACATCTCCGAGGCGATCTCCGGCGTGCCGCCGGCGCGCGCCACCTCGGCCGGGTCCAGCGGCTTCTCCAGTTCGGCGTGCAGCCACTGCTGCAGCTCGCCGTCGGTGCCGATGCGCGCGAACTCGCCCTCGATCACCTGGCGCTCGCGCGCATCGATGTGGCCGTCGGCCTTGGCCGCGGCGACCAGCGCCTTGAGGATGGCCTGGCTGTGCTGTTCGGCCTGCGGCGGCGGCAGGCGGTCGACCGTCTGCGGACCGGCGCCGGCGGCGAAGCCGCCCTGCTGCTGCTTGTAGTCGCTGTAGGCGCGATAGGCCATCACCCCGATCGCCGCCAGCCCGCCGTAGGTGGCGAGCTTGCGGGTGGCCTTGTTCCGCCCCAGCAGCAGGCCGAGCGCGCCGCCGGTGATCGCGCCCTTGCCGAAGTCGGCGTTGAGCAGGCTGCCGCCGCCGTTCGAGGATGTCAGCAGATGGTCGAGGAAGCCCTGGATCTTCATGCGTTCGCGCCTTCTACGCGGGGAGTGTCCTTGCTGGCTATGGGCGCGGGCACCGCCGCACAAGGGTGACCGATGGCAGGGTGGCGCCTGGACGAGGCCGTGCAGGAGGGGCTTCAGCCCCGATGCGCTTGATTCCGGATCCGCGACAGACGCCCGCCCAAGGGCGACGCACCGATCGTCAGGGCGCGGGTCCTCCTGACCGGCGGAGGACCGGGCATCGGCAGTGCTGGACGGAAGGCGTCGGGGCTGAAGCCCCTCCTGCAGAAAAAAAGCGGGTTCGTGTCGCATCGTTGCCTGGAGGCAAAAAAATCGGGACGGCGATGCCGTCCCGATCGGATGCAGCGTGGAGCGGTGCGCGACTCAGGCCGCGGCGTCCTTCAGCTTCTTCAGCGGACGGACCTTGACCTTCACCGTGGCCGGCTTGGCGGCGAACCACTGCTCTTCCTTGGTGAACGGGTTGATGCCCTTGCGCTTCGGCTTGGCCGGCACGTTGACGGCGGTGATCTTCAGCAGGCCCGGCAGGGTGAAGGCGCCGGCGCCCTTCTTGTTGATCGAGGCGTGCACGGCGCTTTCCAGCGAGGCCAGCACGGCGCGGACGTCCTTGGCGGCCACGGCGGTGGCTTCGGCGATGTGGGCGACGAGGCCCGACTTGCTCAGCGCTTCCTTGATCGGCTTCGGCGCGGCCGGCTTGGCGGCGGCCTTCGGTGCAGCTTTCTTGGCGGCCTTCTTCGGCGCGGCCTTCTTGGTGCTCTTTGCCATGTGTCCTGTCTCTACGGTCGAGTGGTTGGGTAATCGGGCCGATCGCATCGGCAAGCGAAATGTAGGGCAAAGAATAGGCGCCGCCAAGAGCAGAAAGGCCCCGAAACGCCTTTTTCTTCGGTTTTTTCCGTCCGGCGCTCGCCGCGCGTCGGAAATCACCGCCGGGAATGACGAAATCACCCGCCGGCATGCGCCGGCCGCGGCGGCCCGGCGCGCTTCCCGGTGCGTCGATCCGACGCACCGGGCGGCGCTCATTCTTCCTCGTGCCGCGGCTTGTACGCCTCCACCAGCTTCTGCTGCACGTTCGGCGGCACCGGCTCGTAGTGGCTGAAATCCAGGCTGTAGCGGCCCCGCCCGGCGGTCATGGACTTCAGTTCGGCCGCGTAGCCCTCCAGTTCGGCCAGCGGCACCTGCGCCTTCACCACGATCTCGCCGCGCACCGCGTCGGTGCCGTTGATGCGCGCGCGCTTGCCGGCCAGGCTGCCGGTGACGTCGCCGACCTGCGCCTCGGGCACCGCCACCTCCAGGTCCACCACCGGCTCCAGCACCTGCGGGCGCGCCTTGGCGATGGCGTCGAGGAAGGCCTTCTTGCCGGCCGCGACGAAGGCGACCTCCTTGCTGTCCACCGCGTGGTGCTTGCCGTCGTGGACGACCACGCGGATGTCCTGCAGCGGATAGCCGGCCACCGCGCCGCTGCCCAGCACCTGGCGCACGCCCTTCTCCACCGCCGGCAGGAACTGCCCGGGAATGGTGCCGCCCTTCACCTCGTCGACGAACTCGAAGCCGCCGCCGCGCGGCAGCGGTTCGATGCGCAGGAACACCTCGCCGAACTGCCCGGCGCCGCCGGTCTGCTTCTTGTGGCGGTGGTGGCCCTCGGCCCGGGCGCCGACCGTCTCGCGGTAGGCGATGCGCGGCGGGCGCGTCTTCACCTCCACGCCGTGGCGGTCCTTCAGCCGCTCCAGCATCACCCGCAGGTGCAGGTCGGACAGGCCGCGGATGACGGTCTCGTTCAACTCCGGCTGGTGCTCGACGACGAAGGCCGGATCCTCCTCGGCCAGCTTCTGCAGCGCGAGCGACAGCTTCTGCTCCTGGCCCTTGCTCGCCGCCTCGATGGCCAGGCCGAACATCGGCTTCGGGAAGGCGACCGGGGCCAGGTGGATGTGGTCCTCGTCGTGGCTGTCGTGCAGGACGGCGTCGAAGTGCAGGTCGTCGACCTTGGCCACGGCGGCGATGTCGCCGGGGATGGCCTGCTCCACTTCCACGTGGTCCTTGCCCTTGAGCTTGAACAGGTGGCCGACCTTGAACGGCTTCTTGCCGTCGTCGACGAACAACTGGGTGTCCTTCTTCAGGGTGCCCTGGTAGACGCGGAAGATGCCGAGCTTGCCGACGAAGGGATCGTTGACGATCTTGAAGACGTCGGCGATGACGTGCGCACGCGGGTCGGGCACGGCCTCGATCGGCTGCGGGCCGCTGCCGTTGAGCTTCACGAACGGCGGCGGGTTGGCCTCGGCCGGATTCGGGAACAGCCGCTCGGCGACGTCCAGCAGTTCCTTGACGCCGGTGCCGGTGCGCGCGGAGGCGAAGCAGACCGGCACCAGGTGGCCCTCGCGCAGGCACTGCTCGAAGGCGTCGTGCAGTTCCTCGCCGGACAGGCCGCCTTCGCCCAGGTCCAGGTAGTGCTCCATCACCGTCTCGTTGATCTCCACCACCTGGTCGATGATCTTCTGGTGCCAGTCGGCCACCGGGCCCAGGTCGGAATCGCCGGACGACCGGCCGAAGCAGTCGACCACCGCCTTGCCGCCGTCGGCCGGCAGGTTGAGCGGCAGCAGTTCGGGGCCGAACTCCTCGCGCAGCGCGGCCAGCACGCCGGCGCAGTCCGCGCCTTCGTGGTCGATCTTGTTGATGACGATGGCCCGGCACAGGTTGCGCTCGCGGGCGCGCTCCATCAGCCGGCGCGTGCCGTGGGCCACGCCGGCGTCGGCGTCGACCACGATCAGCGCGGTGTCCACCGCGGAGAACGCCGACAGCGCCGGCCCGCGGAATTCGGGGTAGCCGGGCGTGTCGATCAGGTTGACGTGCATGCCGCCGTGGTCGGTGCTGGCGATGGCGGTGTCGATGGAGTGCCCGCGCGCCTTCTCGATGGGGTCGTGGTCGGACACCGTGGTGCCGCGTTCGATGGTGCCTGCCACCTGGAGGGCGCCGCCGGCATGCAGCAGGGCTTCGAAGAGCGTTGTTTTGCCGGCGCCGGGGTGGCCTGCCAGGGCCACGTTGCGGATCTGTTGCGTGCTGTACGACATGAGGCCGTTCCTCCCGGGGTTGGGGTCGAAGGGCCGTCATGGCTGTCCGGGCCGAACGCCTCCCGTGAGCGGCGGCGCTCGGCGGGCGGTCATGGCGGACGGCCAGCATCGGCGCCGGTCCCCGGGGGGTCAAGACGCACTGCGGAACATGCCGTGAACATCCGCGGGTGTACCCTCCGCTTCCCCTGACCCGAGGAGCACGACCATGGCTTTGAAGCGTTACGCGGATGCGGTGTGGAGCGGCGACCTGCAGGCCGGCAAGGGCAGCCTGAGCACGCCGCAGAGCGGCCTGTTCGAGGCGCAGAACTATTCCTTCAAGACGCGCTTCGGCGACGAGAAGGGCACCAACCCGGAAGAACTGCTGGCCGCCGCCCACGCGGGCTGCTTCACCATGGCGCTGTCGGCGGTGCTGGGGAAGGCGGGCTTCACGCCCGACAAGCTGCAGACGCGCGCCGAGGCGACGATGGAGCCGGGCATGGACCCGGGTCCGACGATCACCGCGATCAAGCTGACCGTGTCGGCCAGCGTGCCCGGGATCGGCGCGGCGCAGTTCGAGGAGATCGCCCAGCAGGCCAAGGCCGGCTGCGTGATCTCGCGCGCGCTGTCGGTGCCGGTGTCGCTGGAGGCGACGCTGCTTTGACCCGGTGCGCGGCCGCCGGCCGGCGCGGATGCGCGGCTTGAGCGGCGTGCGCGCCGCCCTGCTGGTGCACGGCGCCGGTGGCGGCGGCTGGGAATGGACCCTGTGGCGCGGCGTGCTGGAAGCGGCGGGCCTCCAGGTGGAGGCCCCCGACCTGGTCCCGGCGCCGGCGGGACTGGCCGCGACCCGGCTGGAGGATTACCAGGCGCAGGTGGACGCGGCCCTGGCCCGGCTGCCCCGCCCGCGCGTACTGGCCGGCGCCAGCCTGGGCGGCCTGCTCGCATTGCGCGCCGCGGCGGCGGCCGACGCGCTGGTGCTGGTGAACCCGCTGCCGCCCGCGCCGTGGCATGCGCAACTCGAGGCGCGCGACTGGCCCGTCGTGGTGCCGTGGCGGCGCGATGCGCGCCTGGCCGGTACCCGGCGCGCCTTGCCGGACGCGGACGAGGCGACGGCGCTGTTCGCCTTCCGCCACTGGCGCGACGAATCCGGCGCCGTCCTGCGCCAGGCGTACGCCGGCATCGCCGTCGCCCGCCCGGCGTGCCCGGTGCTGTGCGTGCTGTCGCGGCGCGACGACGACGTTCCGCCGCGCATCCCGGCGGCGATGGCGGCGGCATGGGGAGCGGAGGTGCTGCAGACGCCTTCGGATTCCCACGTCGGGCCGTTGCTGGGGCACGGCGCGGCCGGGATCGCCATGCACGCTGTCGAATGGCTGAACCGCGCGGTGCCGCACGGCTGAGTTCAGCCATGTTTCACCCGCCGCGGCCGAGCATGCCGGCACGCCACTCCGGCATGGGGAGCCCCCGACATGAAGCGTCCTTCCGCCCTCGTGCTGGCCATCGGCCTGCTCGCCGCCGGCGCGGCCTCCGCGCAGTCCTCGCGCTACTACGGCACGGAAGACCGCCCCGGCGATGCTCCTTACTACGACTACGCGCGGGTGGTGCGGGTGGACCCGATCATCGACAGCGGCTACCGCGGCGCGTCCACCGCGCCGCGGTGCTACTACCGCGACGCCGACGACGTGTACGCGCGCGACGGCTACCGCGACGACGCGTACGGCGGCGGCTACCAGGACGGCTATGGCGACGACGGCTACCGCGACGCCTACGGGAACGGCGACCGCTACGGCGACCGCCGCTATCCCGATCGCGGCAGCGAGGGCGGCCGCACCGTGGCCACCGTGATCGGCGGCATCGCCGGCGCGGTGCTCGGCAGCAAGATCGGCGACGGCAGCGGGCGCTATGTCGGCACTGCCGTCGGTTCGATGGTCGGCGGCATGGCCGGGCGTTCGATCTACGACAGCGCCCAGCGCGAGCGGCAGGTGCAGCGCGGCAGCGTGCGCGTCTGCGAGCCGGTGCCGGCGAACGACGGCCGCTATCGCGACGATGACGACGGCCGCGTCAGCGGCTACGACGTGACCTACGAATACGCCGGCCGCACGTACCGGACGCGCACGGACCATCATCCCGGCGACCGCATCCGCGTCCGCGTGGACGTGCGGCCGGAATGAGGCAGCCGCGTCGCGGGCCCGCCGTCCCGCGGCGGCGCCTGCCGCAACCGGGGGGCCGCAAGGCCCCCTTTCCCGTGGCGGGTTGCCCTGCCGCGCCGCCGCCCGCATAGTCGCGCGGTCTTCGGTCCGGGAGCAGGGCATGCGGCGCATGGCGTGGGCGGTGGGATGCGTGATGGGGCTGGCGGGCGCCGCGCAGGCGCAGGTCCAGGTGATGACGGCGGCGCGCGTGCATACGCTGGACCCGTCCCATCCCGTCGCCGAGGCGCTGGCGTGGGACGGCGACGGCCGCCTGCTGGCGGTCGGCGGCGCCGACGCGCTGCGCGCGCGCTACCCCGACGCGGTGCACGTCGATGCCGCGGGCAAGACCGTGATCCCCGGCCTGATCGATGCCCACGGCCACGTGATGGGCCTGGGCTACGCGCTGATGCAGGTGGACCTGGTCGATGCGCGCGACAAGGACGACGTCATCGCGCGCCTGCGCGCCTACGAAAAGCAGTTGCCGGCGAACGCCTGGCTGCTCGGCGGCGGCTGGGACCAGAACGACTGGCCGGAGAAAACGTTCCCGACCGCCGCCGACCTCGATGCGGCCTTCCCCGACCGGCCGGTGTGGCTGGAGCGCGTGGACGGGCACGCGGGGTGGGCGAACAGCGCGGCGCTGCGCGCAGCGGCGGCGAAGGCGTCGCGCCCGCTGGAGGGCGACTGGCAGCCGGACGGCGGCCGCATCGAGCGGATCGACGGCAGGCCGAGCGGCGTGTTCGTCGATGCGGCGATGTCGCTGGTCTACGCGGTGGTGCCGGCGCCGGACGCGGTGTACCGCCGGCAGGCGCTGGAAAAGGCGCTGCAGGCCGCCGTGCGCAACGGCCTGACCGGCGTGCACGACATGGGCGTGTCGCGGGAGAACCTGGCGCTGATGAAGCAGTTCGCCGACGAAGGGACGCTGCCGCTGCGCATCGACGCCTACGCGGACGGCGACGACGCGGCGCTCACCGACCTCTGCGCGCACGGCCCGTACCGCCACGCGGGCGGGCGGCTGCAGATGCGCGGCGTGAAGCTCTACGCCGACGGCGCGCTGGGCAGCCGCGGCGCGGCGCTGCTGGAGGACTACAGCGACGATCCCGGCAACCGCGGCCTGCTGGTCACCGAGCCCGCCGCGCTGGAAGCGGCCATGCGCAAGGCGCGCGGCTGCGGCGTGCAGGTGGCGACGCACGCGATCGGCGACCGCGGCAACCGGCTGGTGCTGGACGCCTACCAGCGCGTGCTCGGCGACGCGGCGAAGACGGACCACCGCTGGCGCATCGAGCATGCGCAGGTCGTGGCGCCGGAGGAATTCCCGCGGTTCGCCGCCCTCGGCGTGATCGCCTCGATGCAGCCCACGCACGCGACCTCGGACATGCCGTGGGCGCAGGACCGGCTGGGGCCCGTGCGCATCGCCGGTGCGTACGCGTGGCAGCGGCTGCAGGCCAGCGGCGCGCGGCTGGCGCTGGGGTCGGATTTCCCGGTGGAATCGGTCGATCCGCGCCGCGGCCTGCACGCCGCGGTGACCCGGCAGGACCGCGACGGCCATCCGCCCGGCGGCTGGCGCGCGGAAGAGCGCCTGAGCGCCGCCGAGGCCCTGCGCGGCTTCACCGCCGACGCGGCCTGGGCCGCGCACGACGAGCACGAGGTGGGCCGGCTGGCGCCCGGCCTGCGCGCCGATTTCGTGGTGCTGGACGAAGACCCGCTGGCGGTGCCCGGCGCGCAGCTCGACGACCTGCACGTCCGTTCGACCTGGGTGGACGGGAAACCGGTCTACCAAGCTGAGTAGACGCCTGTTCCCGCTGCTGTTGTAGGAGCGACGTCAGTCGCGACCGTAGCCCCGATGGCGGCAGGAAACATGATGCCGTGCGTCGTGCAGCGTATCCGGATAGTGGCGATCGTCCTTTCGCGGACGCTGTGGCCGTGCGGTCGCGACTGACGTCGCTCCTACAACGGCCGTGGATGCGGGATCACCAATCGATCCGGCCGGTGACGATCGTGCGCACGTGGCCACCGGACCAGACGTCGCCGGCGCCGTCGACGCGCAGCTGCAGGCGCGCGTCGTAGCCGACTTCGCGGCCCTGGCTGACGACGTAGCGGCCGTCGCGGCCCGGCAGCGCGTCGCGCGATGCCAGCCAGGCGGCCAGGGTGGCGTTGGCGGCGCCGGAGGCGGCGTCCTCGAACGCGGCGGGCGCGCCGACGAAGGCGCGCACCACCAGGTCGTGGTCCTGGCCCTGCGCGCGCGCATAGGCGCAGACGCCCATGCTGTCGGTGGCGTTCGCCAGCGCACCGATCGCGGCCCAGTCCGGCGTCGCGGCGCGCAGCGCGGCCTCGTCGCGCACTTCGGCCAGCCACCAGCGGCGGCCGCCGTCGACCAGCGCCGGCGGCAGCGCGCCGGCGGGCAGGCCGGCGATGGCGGCGCGCAATGCGTCGTCGCCGGCGGGATCGCCCACCTTCACCACCTGCGCGCGCGGCGTGCGCACGGCGATCGTGCGCTGCGCGCCGGCGCCTTCCACCCGCAGGGGCAGCAGGCCGGCGACGCCTTCCTGCACCAGCAGGCCGTCGACCGGCGCGGCCAGGCCCGCGTCCAGTACCACGTGCGCGGTGCCGACGCTGGGATGGCCGGCGAACGGCACTTCGCGGCGCGGACTGAACATGCGCACGGCATAGCTCGCGCCCGCCTGCGTGGGCGCGGACACGAAGGTGGTTTCCGGCAGGCGCGTCCAGCGGGCGATGGCCTGCATGGCGGCGGCGTCGAGGCCGGCGGCGTCGAGCACGACGGCCAGCGGATTGCCGGCGCCGGGGCGATCGGCGAACACGTCCAGCTGGACGTAGCGGCGAGAGGTCATGGCGGGGGTTTCGCGTGGGGGGCCGCGCAGCTTACCAAGTCGCATGGCCATCGATGACCGCCTGCACCCGGCCGCCGATCCAGACATCGCCGTCGCCGTCCACGTGCAGGAAGACGCGCCCGTCGCGCCCGAGTTCGCGTCCCTGGCTGGCGAGGTAGCGGCCCGCGGTGCCGGGCAGGGTGCCGGCGGCGTGCAGCGCGGCGGCGATGCAGGCGTTGGCGCTGCCGGTCACCGGGTCTTCCGGGATGTTGTCGGCGGGGCAGAAGGCGCGCACCGCGAGGGCGTGGTCGCTGCCGGGCGCCGCGCGGCCGAACACCGCCAGCCCGACCGCCCCCGTGGCGCGGGTGAGGGTGGCGATCGCGGCCAGGTCGGGCGACAGCGTGCGCACGGCGTTCGCGTCACATAACTCCACCAGCCACCACGAGGGTCCGTTGTCCCACAACGCGGGACGCAGGCCGGCGACGGGCAGCGCGGCGAGCACGGCCTCCAGCGCCGGCAAGGGTGATGTCACATCCACGGCCCGTGCCCGCGGGGCGCGCAGGTGGACTGTGCGCGACGGGCCGGCCCCGTCGATGCGGACCGGCAGCAGGCCCGCGGCGCATTCCTGCACCAGGTGCTCGCCGGGGGCGGCCAGGCCGGCCTGCAGCGCGACCCAGGCCGCGCCGACGCTGGGGTGGCCGGCGAAGGGCAGCTCCTGCCGCGGGGTGAAGATGCGAATGTGATAGCTGGCGCCGGCCGTGGTCGTCGGCAGGAAGAAGATCGTCTCCGACAGGTTGGTCCAGGCCGCGAACGCCTGCATGCGGGCGGCATCCCAGCCCCCGGCGTCGAGCACGACGCCCAGCGGATTGCCGGCGCCGGGACGGTCGGCGAACACGTCGACCTGTAGGTAGCGATGGGCGCTTGGTTGCATGCGTACCGATCCGGTCAGCGGCGCGGGGCTTGGGCTAGAATCGAAGGTTCACGCCCGAAGGGTTCGGGCAGTCCTGACCATTCTATCCATGCCTTCTGCCACGCCTGCGCCTGATCGTTGGATCGTCCTCAAGTTCGGCGGCACCTCGGTGTCGCGTCGCCACCGCTGGGACACGATCGGGAAACTGGCGAAACAGCGGGCGGAGGAGAGCGGCGCGCGCGTGCTGGTGGTGGTGTCGGCGCTGTCCGGCGTCACCAACGAACTGACCGCCATCGCCGACGGCGCCGCCGACGGCGCCGAACGCGCGGCGAAGCTCGAACAGCGCCACCGCGAATTCCTTGCCGAACTGGGCCTGGACGCCGACGCCGTGCTCGGCGACCGCCTGGCCGCGCTGCGCGGCCTGCTCGCCGACCCGCGCGCCGCCAATCGCACGCTGGACTGGCAGGCGGAACTGCTGGGGCAGGGCGAACTGCTCTCGTCCACGCTGGGCGCCGCCTACCTGCGCGCGCAAGGGCTGGATGTCGGCTGGGTGGACGCGCGCCACTGGCTGCAGGCGAACTTCCTGCCCAACCAGAGCCCGTGGGCGCAGCGCCTGTCGGTGTCGTGCAACACCGCGCCGGACCAGGACTGGCGCCGCGCCTTCGCCGGCCAGGAGAACCGCCTGCTGCTGACCCAGGGCTTCATCTCGCGCCACGCCGACGGCGGCACCGCCATCCTCGGCCGCGGCGGCTCGGACACCTCGGCGGCGTACTTCGGCGCGCTGCTCGGCGCGCAGCGCGTGGAGATCTGGACCGACGTGCCCGGCATGTTCAGCGCCAACCCGCGCGAAGTGCCGGAGGCGCGCCTGCTGACGCGGCTGGACTACTACGAGGCGCAGGAGATCGCCACCACCGGCGCCAAGGTGCTGCACCCGCGCTCGATCAAGCCCTGCCGCGACGCCGGCGTGGCGATGGCGATCCTGGACACCGAACGCCCGGACCTGCCCGGCACCACCATCGACGGCACCGCGCTGACCGTGCCGGGCGTGAAGGCGATCAGCCGCCGCAACGGCATCGTGCTGGTATCGATGGAAGGCATCGGCATGTGGCAGCAGGTCGGCTTCCTGGCCGACGTGTTCGCCCGCTTCAAGAAGCACGGGCTATCGGTGGACCTGATCGGTTCGTCGGAGACCAACGTCACCGTGTCGCTGGACCCCAGCGAGAACCTGGTCAACACCGACGTGCTGGCCGCGCTGTCGGGCGACCTGGCCGAGATCTGCCGGGTCAAGGTGATCGCGCCGTGCACCGCCATCACCCTGGTCGGCCGCGGCATGCGCTCGCTGCTGCACAAGCTGTCCGACGTGTGGGCGATGTTCGGCCGCGAGCGCGTGCACCTGATCTCGCAATCGTCGAACGACCTCAACCTGACCTTCGTCATCGACGAGGCCGACGCCGACGGCATGCTGCCCGCGCTGCACGAGGCGCTGATCGAGAGCGGCGCGATGCCGGCCGACGAGGCCAGCGTCTTCGGCCCCAGCTGGCGCGAGATCAACGGCGCCGTGCGCCACCGCGTGGTGCGCTGGTGGAGCGCGCCGGCCGCGCGCGCGAAGCTGCTGTCGCTCGCGCAGGCTGGCACGCCGCGCTACGTCTACGACCTCGACGTGGTGCGCGCCCGCGCCCGCGCGCTGGCGGCGATCGGCGCGGTGGACCGGCGCTTCTTCGCCATCAAGGCCAACTCGCACCCGGCCATCCTGCGCGCGCTGGTCGAGGAAGGGTTCGGCCTGGAATGCGTGTCGCAGGGCGAACTGGAGCACGTGTTCGCGACCATTCCCGCGCTGGGCATGGAGCGCGTGCTGTTCACGCCGAGCTTCGCGCCGCGCGAGGAATACGCTTTCGCGCTGGAGCGGGGCATCAACGTCACCCTCGACAACGTCGAGGCGCTGCAGCGCTGGCCGGAGGTGTTCCGCGGCCGCCGCCTGTGGCTGCGCGTGGACCTGGGACGCGGCGACGGCCACCACGACAAGGTGAAGACCGGCGGCAAGTCGTCCAAGTTCGGCCTGCCGCTGGCGCGGCTTGACGAGTTCCTTGCGGCGGCGCGCGCGCTGGACGTGCGCATCGTCGGCCTGCACGCGCACCTGGGCAGCGGCGTGGAAAGCGCGCAGCACTGGAACCAGATCGCCGACGAGCTGGGCGGGCTGGCCGACCAGATCGGCACCATCGAGACCATCGACATCGGCGGCGGCCTGCCGATCCCCTACGCCGAGGACGACGAGCCGTTCGACCTGGCCGCCTGGGGCGAGGGCCTGGCCGCGATCAAGGCCGCCTATCCCGCGTACCAGCTGGTGATCGAGCCGGGCCGCTACCTGGTGGCCGAATGCGGCGCGCTGCTGGCGCACGTGACCCAGGTGGTGGAGAAGCTCGGCATCCGCCGGGTCGGCAGCGACGCCGGCATGCACACGCTGATCCGCCCCGCGCTGTACGACGCCTGGCACGACGTGGCCAACCTGTCGCGGCTGGACGACGAGGCCCAGGAGCCGTTCGACGTGGTCGGGCCGATCTGCGAGTCCAGCGACGTGTTCGGCAAGCGCCGGCAGCTGCCGTCGGCCACCGCCGAGGGCGACGTGCTGCTGTTCTCCGACACCGGCGCCTACGGCTACGTCATGGCCAGCCACTACAATCTGCGCGGGCTTCCCTCGGAGGACGTGATCGAAGGCATCGCCCGCGATGGCGCCGCCGGCTGACGCCATCGTGCCGGGGACGGCGGCGCCTTCGGGCGACGCGCCTGTCCCGGTCCTCCCCTGTTTCCCCTGCCGCCCCCGGCGGCCGGCCGCTCCTTCCGCAGGTCACGCATGACGATGTTCGACAAATCCAGCATCCGCGCCTTCCGCTTCGTCCGCTGTTCCTTCGACGCGGAAAGCGGGGTCGCGCGGCTGGTCTACGCCTTCGACGACGGCCCCGAGCTGACCGAGACGGTCACGGTCCCCGGCGCGCCGTTCGCGCTGGACGCGGCGCGCACGCGCGCGGTCGAACAGGCCGTGCGGCTGCTGCACCTGATCACCGGCGTCAGCTACTACAAGGCGGCCGTGCCCGGCGAGATCCGCATCGACGGCTACGCCATCGACGCGGCGACCGCGGTGCTGCTGGAACAGGTGTACGTGCACGGCCTGGGCGAGTTCGCCTACCGCAACGGCCTGAGCCTGCACGGCCGCGTCCGCTTCCCGGTCGCCGCGCCGGCGGCGGCCGCCGCGCCGGCGGCGGGCCTGGACGGGCACGCGCTGGTCGCCATCGGCGGCGGCAAGGACTCGCTGGTGAGCATCGAAGCCCTGCGCGGGGCCGGCGTCGCGCAGACGGTCACCTGGATCGGCGGCTCGCAGCTGATCGCGGCCTGCGCCGCGCGCACCGGCCTGCCCACGCTCAACATCGGCCGCGCGCTGGCGCCGGAGCTGTTCGACTACAACCGCCAGGGCGCGTGGAACGGGCACATCCCGGTCACCGCGATCAACTCGGCGATCATGGTGCTGGCCGCACTGCTGCGCGGCGCGGACCAGGTGGTGTTCTCCAACGAGCGCTCGGCCAGCTACGGCAGCATGATCCCGGGCACCGGCGAGGTGAACCACCAGTGGTCCAAGGGCTGGGCGTTCGAGCAGGCCTTCGGCGAGTACGTGCAGTCGCACGTGGCGGCGGACCTGCACTACTACTCGCTGCTGCGCCCGCTGTCGGAACTGGCGGTGGCGCGGCAGTTCGCGCGCACCGACCACTACGACGCGCATTTCTCCAGCTGCAACCGCAACTTCCACCTGCTGGGCGAGCGCCCGGTCAACCGCTGGTGCGGCGTGTGCCCGAAGTGCCACTTCGTGTTCCTGGCGCTGGCCCCGTTCATGCCCAAGCCGCGCCTGGTCGGCATCTTCGGCCGCAACCTGCTGGACGACGCGAGCCAGACGGCCGGCTTCGACGCGCTGCTGGAATACCAGGACCACAAGCCGTTCGAGTGCGTCGGCGAAGGCCGGGAATCGCGCGCGGCGATGGCCGCGCTGGGCGACCGGCCGGAATGGCGCGAGGACGCGATCGTCGCGCGCTTCAACCACGAGATCCGCCCGCAGCTGGACGCCGGCGAGCTGGCCGTGGCGCCGCTGCTCGGGATCGGCGGCGAGCATCGCATCCCGGCCGCGCTGTGGGAGCGGTTGCGTGCGAATTTCGCAGCTTGAAGGCCGGCGCGTCGCACTCTGGGGCTGGGGCCGCGAGGGCCGCGCGGCCCATCGCGCCCTGCGCTCGCGCCTGCCGGCGCTGCCGCTGACGCTGTTCTGCAACGACGCGGAAGCCGCCGAGGCCGCCGCGCTGGACGACGGCCTGCTGTCCGTCGAGACGCAGGCGACGGCCGAACGGCTGTCGGCGTTCGAGATCGTCGTCAAGTCGCCGGGCATCAGCCCGAACACGCCGGCCGCGCGGGCGGCGGCGCAGGCGGGCACGCGGTTCGTCGGCGGCACCGGCCTGTGGTTCGCCGAGCACGCGGATGCGGACGGCGTCGTCGCGCGGGCGATCTGCGTCACCGGCACCAAGGGCAAGAGCACCACGACCTCGCTGCTGGCGCATCTGCTGCGCGCGGCCGGCCACCGCACGGCGCTGGCCGGCAACATCGGCCTGCCCCTGCTGGAAGTGCTGGCGCCGCAGCCGGCGCCCGACTACTGGGCCATCGAGCTGTCGAGCTACCAGACCGGCGACGTCGCCGCCAGCGGCGCGCGCCCCGGCATCGCCGTCGTGCTGAACCTGTTCCCCGAGCACCTGGACTGGCACGGCAGCGAAGCGGGCTACATCGAGGACAAGCTGAAGCTGGTGACCGCGGCGCATCCGCGCATCGCCGTGCTGAACGCGGCCGATCCGCGGCTGGCCGCGCTGTCGCTGCCGCACAGCGAGGTGCGCTGGTTCAACCGCGCGGACGGCTGGCACCTGCGCGGGGACGACCTGTACCGCGGCGACGATTTCGTCATGGACACGCGCCCGCTGCCGCTGCCGGGGCGGCACAACCGCGGCAACCTGTGCGCCGTGCTCACCGCGCTGGAGGCCGCCGGCATCGACGCACGGCCGCTGGCGTCCGCCGCGGCGTCGTTCCGCCCGCTGCCCAACCGCCTGCAGGCGATGGGCGTCCGCGACGGCATCACCTGGGTCAACGATTCGATCAGCACCACGCCGCACGCGACGCTCGCCGCGCTGGACTGCTTCGCCGGCCGGCGCATCGCGCTGCTGGTCGGCGGGCACGACCGCGGCGTGGACTGGTCGGACTTCGCCGCGCACATGCGGGCCCACGCGCCGGCGGCCATCGTCACGATGGGCGCCAACGGCCCGCGCATCCACGCGTTGCTGGCGCCGCTGGCGGGCGAGGCCGGCTTCGTCCTGGCCGGCGCCGACACGCTGCCGGAGGCCGTGGCCGCCGCGCGCGCGGCGCTGGGCGGCGACGGCGTGGTGCTGCTGTCGCCGGGCGCGCCGAGCTTCGGGCAATACCGCGACTACGTGGCGCGCGGCCGCCATTTCGCGGAACTGGCCAGGTTCGACCCGGACGGCATCACCGCCATCCCGGGCCTCGGCATCGCCTGAGCGGCCGGGTTCCGCGCATCGTCGAACCGCGGCGACGGCGCCGGGCGTACACTGCCGCGACATGCCCCCTCCGCAGGAGTCCGCGATGCGCCGTTCGGTCCTTTTGCCTGGCCTGCTGTCGCTGTTCTGGGCGCCCGCCCTGCTGGCGGCGCCGGTCGCCCAGCCGGTGGAATGGAAGATCGGCGGCGACGCCTTCTCCGGCGTCCTTGTCTACGACGACAGCGTGGCGCATCCGCGTCCCGGGCTGGTGATGGTGCCGAACTGGAAGGGCGTCAACGCGTCCGCCATCGACAAGGCGCGGCTGGTCGCCGGCGCCGACTACGTGGTGCTGGTCGCCGACGTGTACGGCAAGGGCATCCGCCCGCAGACCGACGCCGAGGCCGGGCCCGTGGCCAGCGCGCTGCGCGACGACCGCCCGACCCTGCGGGCGCGCGTGCGGGAAGCCGTGGAGGTACTGAAGCGGCAGCCGGCGACATTGGTGGACGCCGCGCGGATCGGCGCGTTCGGCTACTGCTTCGGCGGCAGCGCGGTGCTGGAACTCGTCCGCGCCGGCGACGCGCTGGCGGGCGTGGCCAGCCTGCACGGCGGGCTGGCGACCGGCCTGCCCGCGGCGGGCCCGGTGCAGACGCCGGTGCTGATCCTCAACGGCGGCGACGACAGTTACGTGTCGGCCGCGGAAATCACCGCCTTCCAGGACGAGATGCGCAAGGCGGGCGCCGACTGGCAGTTCGTCAGCTTCGGAGGCGCCGTGCACTGCTTCGCCGAAGCGGATGCGCAGGACCCGCCGGGCTGCGTGTACCACGAACCTTCCGCGAAGCGCGCCTACCGGATGCTGGCGGACTTCTTCCGCGAGCGGTTCGGGCCGTAGGACGGCGGTTTCCGGGGGCAGCGACCACCGGCACGAAGCGCATCGCGGGCATGGCCCGCTCCTACGGATGCAAGCCTGTAGGAGCGGGCCATGCCCGCGATGCTTTTCATCCAGCGTGCAAGGGATGTTGCGCCCGCCGCCCGCGGATCAATGCTGCCGCGCCACCGCATAGCGCGCCAGCCCGCGCAGGGCGGCCAGGGCGTCGGATTCGGGCAGCCCATCCAGCGCGCTTTCGGCGGCCCCGGCGTACTCGGAGGCGCGCTGCCGGCTGTATTCCAGCCCGCCGGTGGCGCGGATCGCGGCCAGGACCTCGGGCATCGCCTCGGCCTCGCCAGCCTGCACGATGGCGCGCAGGCGGTCGGCGACCGCCGCGTCGGAATGGCGGATCGCGTGGATCAGCGGCAGGGTCGCCTTGCCCTCGGCCAGGTCGTCGCCGAGGTTCTTGCCCAGGGCCTCGGCATCGGCGGTGTAGTCCAGCACGTCGTCGGCGATCTGGAAGGCGTACCCGAGCGCCATGCCGTAGTCGTACAGGCGGCGCTGGGCGGCGGCGTCCGCGCCGGACGCCATCGCGCCCAGCTGCGTGCCGGCCGCGAACAGCACCGCGGTCTTGCGCTCGATCACCCGCAGGTAGGCGGCCTCGTCGGTGTCCGGGTTGTGCACGTGCAGCAGTTGCAGCACCTCGCCCTCGGCGATCCGGTTGGTGGTGTCGGCCAGCAGCTGCATCACGTCCATCCGGTCCAGTTCCACCATCAGCTGGAAGCTGCGCGAATACAGGAAGTCGCCGACCAGCACGCTGGGCGCGTTGCCCCACAGGGCGTTGGCGGTGCTGCGGCCGCGGCGCAGGTCGGATTCGTCCACCACGTCGTCGTGCAGCAGCGTGGAGGTGTGGATGAACTCGATGATCGCCGCGAGCTGGTGGTGGTCCGGCGTGGTCGGCCCGCAGGCCTGGCCGGCCAGCACCACCAGCATGGGCCGCAGGCGCTTGCCGCCGGCGGAGATGATGTGGTCGGCGATCTGGTTGATCAGCACCACGTCCGAGGCCAGCCGCGCCCGGATCAGGGCATCCACGGCGGCCATGTCGGCCTGGGCGAGCGACTGGACGCCGGGCAGGGCCAGGGCGGGGCGGGGGAGGGCTGCGACGGACATGGGAAGGAAGGCCGGAAAGTCACTGAATTATAAGGCCCGGGGCGCGGCGATTTCCTACACGGCGTCACGCCGGCGGCCGATGGCGGGAGTCCGGCGGGTATACTCCACTGGTCTTTGCCCGCGCTCGGCGGGCATCCCTGAACGGATATCGATATGGCCCGCGGCATCAACAAAGTCATCCTGGTCGGCAACCTCGGCAACGATCCCGAAACCCGCTACACGCAGGCCGGCATGGCGATCACGCGGATCAGCCTGGCCACCACCAGCGTGCGCAAGGACAAGGACGGCAACCAGCAGGAGCGCACCGAATGGCACCGCGTGGTGTTCTTCGGCAAGCTCGGCGAGATCGCCGGCGAATACCTGCGCAAGGGCAGCTCGGTCTACGTCGAGGGCTCGATCCGCTACGACAAGTACACCGGCCAGGACGGGCAGGAGAAGTACTCCACCGACATCATCGCCGACGAGATGCAGATGCTCGGCGGCCGCGGCGAGGGCGGTGGCGGCGGTGCGGGCGGCGACCGGCCGGCGCGCGCGCCGCGCCAGGACTACGGCAACCAGGGCGGCGGGCAGCGCCGTTCCGCGCCGGCGCCGGCCTCGCAGCCGGCGCCGATGGACGACTTCGCGGACGACGACATCCCGTTCTGATCGCTGCGTGCCTGACCGGAATCGATGCGGGCGGAAGAAACTCTAAAGGAGCGATGCGTGCCGACTTGGCTTGTCACCGGCGGAGCCGGTTTCATCGGGGGAAACTTCGTCCTGCGCGCCATCGCGCGCGGCGTGAAGATAGTCAACCTGGATGCGCTGACGTATGCGGGCAACCTGGATACGCTGGCGTCGGTCCAGGACGATCCGCTGCACGTCTTCGCGCACGGCGACATCGGCGACCGCGCGTTGGTGGCCCGCCTGCTGGCCGAGCACCGGCCGGACGCCGTGGTCAACTTCGCGGCCGAGAGCCACGTGGACCGTTCCATCGACGGGCCGGCCGCGTTCATCCAGACCAATGTGGTCGGCACGCTCGGCCTGCTGGAGTCGGTGCGCGACTACTGGAAGGGGCTGGAAGGCGAGCGCCGCGAACGGTTCCGCTTCCTCCACGTATCGACCGACGAGGTCTACGGCTCGCTGGGCGATACCGGCATGTTCACGGAAGCGACGCCTTACGCGCCGAATTCGCCCTATTCCGCGTCGAAGGCCGCATCGGACCACCTGGTGCGCGCGTTCCACCACACCTACGGGCTGCCGGTACTGACGACCAACTGCTCCAACAACTACGGTCCGTACCACTTCCCCGAGAAGCTGATCCCGCTGATCATCGCGCGCGCGCTGGCCGGCGAGCCGCTGCCCGTCTATGGCGACGGAAAGAACGTGCGCGACTGGCTGTTCGTCGGCGACCACTGCGCCGCCATCCGCACCGTGCTGGAGAAGGGCCGCGTGGGCGAGACGTACAACGTGGGCGGCAACGCCGAGAAGCAGAACCTCGAGGTCGTGCACACGATCTGCGCCCTGCTCGACGCGCGCGTGCCGCGCGAGGACGGCCGGCCGCGCAGCAGCCAGATCGCGTTCGTCGCCGATCGCCCGGGCCACGACCGCCGCTATGCGATCGACGCGTCCAAGCTTCGCGACGAACTGGGCTGGGAACCGGAATACACCTTCGAGCAGGGCATCGCCGAAACGGTCGACTGGTACCTCGCCAACCAGGGCTGGGTGAAGCGCGTGCTGGATGGTAGCTACCGTCTGGAACGCATCGGCACCGCGGCCTGATCCAGGGAATTCCGACATGACGACGCGCAAGGGCATCATCCTGGCGGGCGGCTCCGGCACCCGCCTGTACCCGCTGACCCAGGCCATCAGCAAGCAGCTGCTGCCGGTCTACGACAAGCCGATGATCTACTACCCGCTCAGCGTGCTGATGCTGGCGGGGATCCGCGAAGTGCTGGTGATCAACACGCCGCACGAGCAGGCCCTGTTCCAGGCGCTGCTGGGCGATGGCTCGCAGTGGGGCATGGACATCCGGTACGCCGTGCAGCCCAGTCCGGACGGGCTGGCGCAGGCCTACCTGATCGGCAGGGAGTTCGTCGCCGGCCAGCCGAGCTGCCTGGTGCTGGGCGACAACATCTTCTATGGCCACGGGCTGACCGGGATGCTGCGGCGCGCCGACGCGCGCACCGAAGGCGCGACAGTGTTCGGGTACTGGGTCAACGACCCGGAGCGGTATGGCGTGGCCGAGTTCGACGACGGGGGCCGGGTGGTCGGCATCGAGGAGAAGCCGGCCAAACCGCGTTCCAACTACGCCGTCACCGGCCTGTACTTCTACGACGGCCAGGCGAGCGACTACGCGGCCTCGCTCAAGCCGTCGCCGCGCGGGGAACTGGAGATCACCGATCTCAACCGGTGCTACCTCGACGCGGGGAACCTCCACCTCGAGCAGTTGGGCCGCGGCCATGCGTGGCTGGATACCGGTACCCACCAGTCCCTGCTCGAAGCCTCCAATTTCATCGGCACGATCGAGGCCAGGCAGGGGTTGCGCGTGTCCTGCCCCGAGGAAATCGCCTTCGGCAACGGCTGGATCGACGCGGCGCAGGTCGAGAAGCTGGCGGCGCCGTTGGCCAAGAACGGATACGGCCAGTACCTGCTGTCGCTGGTGAAGCGCGGGGTCGTCCGATGAAGGTGGTCGAGACCGCGCTGCCGGGCTGCGTGGTCATCGAGCCGGCGGTATTCGGCGACGACCGCGGCTTCTTCTTCGAAGCCTGGAACGCCGAACGCTACGGCCAGCACGGCCTGCCGGCGAAGTTCGTCCAGAGCAACGTGTCGTCCTCCTCGCGCGGCGTCCTGCGCGGGCTGCACTACCAGTGGCCGAATCCCCAGGGCAAGCTGGTCAGCGTGCTGGAAGGCGAGGTCTACGACGTCGCCGTCGACATCCGCCGCGGCTCGCCGACGTTCCGCCGGTGGGCGGCGGTCGTGCTGAGCGCGGACAACAAGCGCCAGTTCTGGATCCCGGAGGGATTCGCCCATGGCTTCGCGGTGCTGTCCGAGCGCGCGCTCTTCAGCTATCTGTGCACCGCGCCGTACGACAAGGCGGCCGATGCCGGCGTGCGCTGGGACGATCCCGCGCTCGGCATCGACTGGCCGGTGTCCAGCCCGCTGCTGTCGGCCAAGGACGAGGCCGCCCCGCGGCTGGCCGACATCGCGCCCGAGCGCCTGCCGACCTGTTCGCCATGAGGTTCCTGCTTCTCGGCGCCAACGGGCAGGTGGGGCATGAACTGAGGCGCAGCCTGGCGCCGCTGGGCGAAGTGGTAGCGACGACGCGGTTCGGCACGTTGCCGGACGGCACGGCGTGCGAAACCGCTGATTTCGACCAGCCCGGCTCCCTGGCCGGCCTGGTCGAACGCCTCGCGCCGACGGTCGTCGTCAACGCCGCCGCCTATACGGCGGTGGACAAGGCGGAGGACGACGCGGACGCGGCCTTCCGCGCCAACGCGGAGGCGCCCGGCGTGTTGGCACGCGCCTGCGAAGCGCGCGGCATCCCCTTCGTGCACTACTCGACGGACTACGTGTTCGACGGGCAGGGCACGCGCCCGTACCGCGAGGACGACCCGACGGCGCCGCTGGGCGTCTACGGCGCCAGCAAGCTGGCCGGCGAAGAGGCCGTGCGCGGGGCGGGCGGCGACCACCTCATCCTGCGCACGGCATGGGTCTACGGCCAATATGGCCACAATTTCATGCGGACCATGTTAAGAGTGGGCGCCGAACGTAACGAACTGCGTGTGGTGGCTGACCAGAGAGGTACGCCGACACCGGCCGGCTTGATCGCGGATGTGACCGCCGAACTACTGCGCAGGCAAGACGCTCCGTCAGGGACATTCCATCTGACGCCACGTGGCGAGACAAGTTGGCATGGTTTCGCGGAGGCCATCTTCGACGAAGCCACGGTGCGTGGGCTGATGGCACGTGCGCCTCGAGTTGTGGCCATCACCACCGCGGACTACCCTACGCGTGCCCGGCGTCCGTCCTATTCTTGGCTCGATGTCGGCAAGCTCGAGCGACAGCTGGGGCGTTCATTGCCGGACTGGCGTGACAGCCTGCATCAGGTGTTGGCGAGTTGACGTCTTCGAGCGTTTCGAATCATGTAGGGTCTGCCGCAATATCAAGCGTTGAACGTCTGCCCTTCGCTGTGGAACGATAGCGGCTTTTACTGCCTGGGGAGGCATCATGGGATACGGATTGCGAGTGGCCATGATGGTCGCGTTTCTGACGGTGTGTGTGCCCGGATACGCAGCGGAGGCTGTGGTCGATGTGGGTGCCTATATAAGGAAGGACGTCTTTACCGACATCAAGCTGTCGCCAACAGGCGAGTATCTGGCCGCAACGGTCCTGCAGGAGGATCGCACAGCGCTGGTTATTCTCAAGCGAGGCGACAACCAGGTCACCGGTTCCATCTCTTTGGGTCGTCACAATCATGTGGCGGGCTTCTGGTGGGTCAATCCGGAACGTGTTGTGTTCTCCGTGTCCCAGAAGCTGGGCTCGCTAGACATGCCGCAGCTGACGGGCGAGCTCTTCGCAATGAATGCGGACGGCTCCAAGAAGGAGAACCTGTTGGGGTATCGCGTGGAAAGCGCGGGACCGGGCACGCGCATCCAGTCGAAGAAGGCCGAGGCCGTAGCGGGTTTCCTGGTGGATACGCTGCCGAACGATGACCGCAACATCGTCGTGATGATCCGTCCCTTCGGCGAGCTGCCTTACACCCGCGCGGAACTTTTGGACGTGTACACGGGGCGGCGTAGTTTGCTCGCCCGATCACCTGTGCCGGAAGCGGATTTCGTCACCGATGGGCTTGGCGTGGTGCGGTTTGCGTATGGTAGGACGTCCCGCAACGCCAGTCATCTGTACCATCGTGAAGGGGAAGGCAAGGAGTGGAAGATCATCAACGACGAAGATGTCACGCATCGGATCGAGCAGCCGATTGGCTTCAGTGTTGACCAGCGTATCGCCTACCTGAACGTGGAACAGCCAAAGGGCCCCGATGCCATCGTCGCACTAGACCTTGCCAGTGGGCAGCGCACCGAAGTACTGCGCAACCCCAACGTGGATCCGGATGCGATCCTGTACTCGCTGGACGGGAAAGGCGTTCCGATGGCCGCGCTGTTCGCAGATGGCAAGCCCAGTGTCGATCTGCTGGACAAGAGTCACCCGGACGGGCGTTTGTTGCGTAGTTTGCAGGAAGCGTTCTCTAACGAGTACGTCGAGATCACTTCGGTAACGCGTGACGGCAGGCTGGCGTTGGTGGAAGTGTCGTCGGACACCAATCCGGGCGACTTTTACATCTTCGATATCCCGGCCAAGAAGATGGACTACCTGCTGAGCCGCCGTGACTGGCTCGATCCCCAGTTGCTCGCGCCGTCTACGCCGGTCCAACTCAAAGCGCGCGACGGTCTGGTTCTCCATGGCTATCTGACCACGCCCAAGGGCAGTACGGGCAGGGGCCTCCCATTGATTGTTCATCCGCATGGTGGGCCTTTCGGCATCCGCGATCGCTGGGGTTTCGACAGCGACGTGCAGATGCTTGCGGCCGCAGGATATGCGGTATTGCAAGTGAACTTCCGTGGCTCGGGAGGGTATGGGCGGACGTTCCGGCAAGCAGGCGCTCGCCAGTGGGGTGGCACCATGCAGGACGATCTTACGGATGCGACACGTTGGGCCATCCAAATGGGTGTAGCCGATCCGGGCAGGATATGTATCTACGGTGCCAGTTACGGCGCGTACGCGGCATTGACCGGTGCTGCCATGGAGCCCACCCTGTACCGCTGCGCTGCGGGAAATGTTGGCATCTACGACTTGCCCATGATGCATACGCGTGGCGATATCCAAGAGGCGAAATGGGGGCGCAGCTACCTGCGTGACTGGGTCGGCGATGCCAAGGATCTCGCAGTGGTTTCGCCCACCAACATGGCAGCCCGCATCAAAGCGCCGGTGTTCCTCGCTGCGGGAGGGGAGGACGAGCGCGCACCAGTCCAGCACACTGAACTCATGGAGCGCAGATTGAAGGCCGCAGGCGTGCCGGTGGAGGCCTTCTACTACCGGACTGAAGGACACGGTTACTACAAGGAAGATAACCAGCGCGACTACTACACCAAGCTACTGGCCTTCTTTGAGCGCCATCTGGGAGGAGCGACAGTGAAACAGCCGTAGCCGCAAAACGGGGAGCATCCCGCGCTCCACCCGCTAAACACCGGACAGATAGTCAGCGCAAGGTAGTCATCGCCCGCCGCAACCACGGCGCCACCGCCAGCGCCACCACACCGCATCCCAGCCCGATCCACATCAGCAGCCAGAACAGGTCGGCGTAGCCGCCGGCCGCCTGCGCGAGGTCCCATGCCTGGTCGTGTGGTACGT
>Ga0222424_100128_pt1:7500-95323 | contig 95323 bp, 78 predicted proteins | sample 2B2ome_FD_182468 | JGI IMG/M metagenome (GOLD analysis project Ga0222424, IMG submission 182468) | Enriched microbial communities from leaf-cutter ant dump, University of Wisconsin, Madison, United States - 2B200A (version 2) | ecosystem: Environmental > Terrestrial > Nest > Insects... | reverse complement strand
AGATCATCATCTCGGGCGGCCGTGCGCTCGGTTCGTCGGAGAAGTTCCAGGAGGTCATCCTTCCGGTCGCCGACAAGCTGGGCGCGGCCGTCGGCGCCTCGCGCGCCGCCGTCGATGCCGGCTATGCGCCGAACGACTGGCAGGTCGGGCAGACGGGCAAGGTGGTCGCGCCGCAGCTCTACATCGCCTGCGGCATCTCGGGCGCCATCCAGCATCTTGCCGGCATGAAGGACAGCAAGGTCATCGTCGCCATCAACAAGGACGAGGAAGCGCCGATCTTCCAGGTCGCAGACTACGGCCTCGTCGGCGATCTCTTCGAAATCCTCCCGGAGCTTGAGAAGGCGCTCTGAGCCGGTTTCATGCCTCTTTTTGCGACGATGATTTCACTGGAAAAATGCGTCGCAGGGCTTTATCACTTCACCGGGCCGGCTCGACCGGCCCGGTATTTTTTTGCCTGCGCCGAGGGCGCGGAATGAAGTGACGGGGCGATTGGCGCTATGATCAAGAACGTCGGTATTGTGGGTGCGGGCCAGATGGGGTGCGGGATCGCGCATGTTTCTGCGCTAGCCGGCTACAAGGTCCATATCTACGACCTGTCGCCCGAGCGTATCGAGACAGGGCTTGCCACGATCAACGGCAACCTCGCCCGCCAGGTTTCCTCCGGCAAGATGAGCGACGAGGACCGCAAGAAGGCGCTCGCGCTGATCAAGGGCTCCTCGGACATCAACGACCTTTCCGACGCCGATCTCGTCATCGAGGCGGCGACGGAAGACGAGACCGTCAAGCGCAAGATCTACGGCCTGGTCTGTTCCGTGCTGAAGCCGGAGGCGATCCTCGCCACCAATACGTCCTCGCTGTCGATCACCCGCCTCGCCTCGGCCACCGACCGGCCGGAGCGCTTCATGGGCATCCACTTCATGAACCCGGTGCCGGTGATGAAGCTGGTGGAGCTCGTGCGCGGCATCGCGACCGAGGAAGGCACCTTCGCCGCCGCCAAGGAATTCGTCACCAAGCTCGACAAGACGATCACGGTCGCGGAAGATTTCCCGGCCTTCATCGTCAACCGCATCCTCTTGCCGATGATCAACGAGGCGATCTACACGCTCTATGAGGGCGTCGGCTCGGTGGAGGCCATCGACACGGCCATGAAGCTCGGCGCGAACCATCCGATGGGTCCGCTCCAGCTTGCCGATTTCATCGGCCTCGATACCTGCCTTTCGATCATGCAGGTGCTGCATGACGGGCTTGCCGATTCCAAGTATCGCCCGTGCCCGCTGCTGGTGAAATATGTCGAGGCCGGTTGGCTCGGCCGCAAGTCCGGTCGCGGCTTCTACGACTATCGTGGCGAGGTTCCGGTCCCGACCCGCTGACGGGCGGAGAATCCGCGAACCTTCCCTTTCAGGGAAAAATGTTCCGCCTGTCGCCGCGTGCGCGACAGGCCCGTGCCTCGGAGACCGCCCGGCCGCTCGTTATTGTCTGCCCCATTCTCTCGCATCGGGGTTTTTCAGATGAAACGTTTGCTCCTTCTCGGCGTGGCCCTTCTCGGCCTTGCCGCTCCGCTCTCCGCCAACGCCGCCGACAAGCTGCTCAACGCCTCCTACGACGTGGCGCGCGAGCTTTTCGCCGCCGAGAACGAGGCCTTCGTGAAGGCGCATCCGGGCGTCACCATCGACCAGTCGCATGGCGGCACCTCCAAGCAGGCGCGCGCCATCGTCGAGGGCCTCGAGGCCGACGTCGTGACCTTCAACCAGGTGACGGATATCGACTTCCTCGTGAAGAACGGCTTCGTCACCGAAGGCTGGCAGAAGGCGTTCCCGAACAACGCCTCGCCCTTCTATTCCTTCCCGTCCTTCCTGGTGCGCGCCGGCAATCCGAAGAACATCAAGGACTGGTCCGACCTTGCCCGCGACGACGTGAAGGTCATCTTCCCGAACCCGAAGACCTCGGGCAATGCGCGCTACACCTATCTCGCTGCCACGGCCTATGCCAAGGAAGCCTTCAACGACGACCCGGCGAAGGTCGAGGAATTCGTCAAGAAGATCTTCGACAACGTTCCGGTCTTCGACACGGGCGGCCGCGCGGCGACCACGACCTTCGTCGAGCGCGAGATCGGCGACGTCATCATCACCTTCGAGGCCGAGACCAAGTCGATCGCCAAGCAGTATGGCGAGGACAAGTTCGAAAGCGTCGTGCCCTCCGTCTCGCTGCTCGCCGAATTCCCGGTCGCGGTGGTCGACAAGGTGGCCGATGCCCATGGCAGCCGGGATCTGGCCAAGTCCTATCTCGACTTCCTCTATGCGCCGGAAGGCCAGAAGATCGCCGCTGAATTCGGTCACCGCGTCCATGACGAAAAGGTCGCCGCCGAGTTCAAGGACCAGTTCCCGGACATCCGCCTCGTCAATGTCGATGACGTGTTCGGTGGCTGGGACAAGGTCTCCAAGGAGCATTTCTCCGAAGGCGGCACGCTGGACAAGATCTACGGCAGCCGCTGATCCACTCCCCTTCGTTCTTCAAGGCAGCCGGCGGGCGCAAAACCCGCCGGTTGTGGTATGAGAAAGGAACGCCCGTTTGAAACGGCGTGTACTGCCCGGATTGCCGCTCGCGCTCGGCATCACCCTCGTCTATGTGGCCATCATCGTGGTGCTGCCGCTGGCGGCGCTCGTCTTCAAGGCGGCAAGCCTTGGGCCTGCGGATTACTGGCGCATCGCCTCCTCCGACCGCGCCCTTGCGAGCTACCGCGTGACGGTGCTCTGCGCGCTGGCGGCGACGGTCTTCAATCTCCTCTTCGGCATGGCGCTCGCCTGGGTGCTGGTGCGCTACCGCTTTCCCGGCCGCCGGCTGGTCGATGCGCTGGTGGACCTGCCCTTCGCGCTGCCAACGGCGGTCGCGGGCATCGCGCTCACCACGCTTTTTGCCACCAACGGCTGGTTCGGCGGCCCGCTCTCCCATATCGGCATCAAGGTCGCCTATACGCCGCTCGGCATCATCGTCGCCATGAGCTTCACCAGCATTCCCTTCATCGTGCGGACGGTGCAGCCGGTACTGGAGGAGCTCGATCCGGCGCTGGAGGAGGCAGGACAGACGCTCGGGGCGAGCGATCTTTCCATCTTCGCCAAGGTCATCCTGCCGCTTCTGGCGCCCGCGCTGCTGGCGGGCGTCTCGCTCTCCTTTGCCCGCAGCCTCGGCGAGTTCGGCGCTATCATCTTCATCGCCGGCAACCAGCCGTTCTCGACGGAGATCACCGCGCTCCTCGCCTTCATCCGGCTGGAGGAATACGATTATCCGGCCTCCGCCGCCATCGCCTCCGTCATGCTGCTGACGGCCTTCGTTATGCTGGCGATCACCAATCTCATGCAGGCCCGCGCCCTGCGCTACACGGTGAGGGGCTGACATGGCGCATCACGCAAAGGGAAAGCCGCCGCGCGTCGGCGACAATCCCCTCTTCCGCCGTATCCTGCTGACGGTGGTCCTCCTGCTCGTGGCGCTGATGATCGTCGCGCCGCTCGCCGTCATCGCCGTCGAGGCCTTTTCGCGCGGCGTCGGCTATTTTGCGAAATCCATCGCCGATCCCGACACGCGGCACGCCATCATGCTGACGGTGGTCACGGCGCTCATCGCCGTGCCGATCAACACGGCCTTCGGGGTCGCTGCGGCCTGGGCCATCACCAAGCACGACTTTCCCGGCAAGCGACTGCTCATCGTGGTTATCGAGATCCCCTTCTCGATCTCGCCCATCGTCGCGGGCGTGTCCTATCTCTTCGTCTTCGGCCTGCAGGGCCTTTTCGGCCATGCGCTGGAGGCGGCGGGGATCAAGATCCTCTTCGCGCTTCCTGGCATCGTGCTTGCCAGCATGTTCGTGACCGCGCCTTTCGTGGCGCGCGAGCTGATCCCGCTGATGCAGGCGCAGGGCCGCGATCTCGAAGAGGCGGCGACCTCGCTCGGGGCGAGCGGCTGGCGGACCTTCCTCTCCGTCACGCTGCCCAATATCAAATGGGCGATGCTCTATGGCGTGGTGCTCTGCAATTCGCGTGTCATGGGCGAGTTCGGCGCCGTCTCGGTCGTCTCGGGCAATATCCGCGGCCAGACCAACACGCTGCCGCTGCATATCGAGCTGCTTTATCACGATTACAATGCGGCCGGCTCCTTTGCCGCCGCATCCATCCTTGCCGGTCTCGCCATCGTCACGCTTCTTGCCAAGGTGGCGCTGGAGCGGCAGGGCGCGGGCCGCGTGCAGCGCCCCGCCGCCCTTGTGGGGGCCGACAGCATCACTCCGGAGGTCAAGCCTTGAAGATCCGTCTCGAAAATGTGGTCAAGGAGTTCGAGACCTTCCGCGCCGTGCACGGCGTCTCGCTCGATATCGAAAGCGGCGAGCTGGTCGCGCTGCTCGGCCCCTCGGGCTCCGGCAAGACGACGATCCTGCGCATGGTCGCGGGCCTCGAATATGCCGATGCCGGGGCAATCTATTTCGGTGAGGAGAACGCGACGGACATTCCGGTGCGCGAGCGCGGCGTCGGTTTCGTCTTCCAGCATTACGCGCTCTTCCCGCATATGACGGTCGGCGATAACATCGCTTTCGGCATGAAGGTTTCCAGGGTGAAGCGCACGCCGCAGGCGATCGAGGCGCGCGTGAAGGAACTGCTCGATCTCGTGCAGCTTGGCGGGCTGAAGGACCGCTTCCCCGGCCAGATCTCCGGCGGCCAGCGCCAGCGCGTGGCGCTCGCCCGGGCGCTCGCCGTCGATCCGCGCGTGCTGTTGCTCGACGAGCCCTTCGGCGCGCTCGACGCCAATGTACGGCGGGACCTGCGCCGCTGGCTGCGCAAGATCCACGACGAGCTCGCCATCACCACGCTTTTCGTCACGCACGACCAGGAAGAGGCGCTGGACCTCGCCGACCGCGTCGTCATCCTCAACAAGGGGCGGATCGTGCAGGAGGGGACGCCCGAAGCCGTCTGCCGCAACCCGGCCGATGCCTTCGTGATGAATTTTCTGGGCGATGCCAACCGGCTCGACGCGGATATCCGCGGCGGCAGGGCCTATGTCGAGGGCGTCGCCTTCGAGGCCGAGGGCGTCGCCGATGGCGGCGGGCAGATCCTGTTCCGCCCGGCCGACGTCACCTGGCGCGAGGACGGAGAAGGCATCGCGGCGAAGATCGTCCGCGTCATCGACCGGCCGGATTCGCGCCGCGTTCTGGCGATGACCGGCAGCGGGCAGGCGGTGGAATTCGATACCGCGCCGGAATTCCCGCATCGCAAGGGCGAGGCGGGGTTCATAGAGATCCGCCGGCCGCGGGTCTACGCGGCGGCATGATATCTCAGCTCTTCGGCGCCGCCAGCGCGGCGTTGATCAGTGCCTTGGCATCCTCGCCGTCCCAGGCGGCGGGGCCGTTCATGGCGGAGATCAGGCAGCCCTTGTCGTCCATCAGCAGCGTGACGGGCAGGCCGAAGGCCAGGCCCTCCTTCTTCAGCGTGTTGAAAACACCCATTGAGGCGTCGCGGTAATAGCCGAGATCGTGGACCTTCGTTTCTTCGAGGAAGGTCTTCGGCTTCTCGTCGTCGCCGGTGTCGATGTTGATCGCCACCACTTCGAACCTGTCGCTGCCGAGGTTCTTTTGCAGAGCATTGAGCGCCGGCATCTCCTCGCGGCAGGGCACGCACCAGGTCGCCCAGAGATTGACCAGCAGCGTCTTGCCGGCAAAGTCCGCGATGGTCTTCTTCCTGCCGTCCAGGCCGTCGAAGACGAGGTCGGGAAGAGGGCGGTGCTCGTCGACCGTGCGCATGGCGGCGACCTGGCCCTTGGAGAAGGGCGTGATCGCAGCGGCCTTTTCGGCGGCGAGCGGGCAGGCGGCGGAACCGGCGGACGCGACCGCGCCATTGCCAGACAGGCTTTCCTTCACGTATATCGCTGCACCACCGGCGAGAAGTCCGGCGAGCCCGGCAATGGCGATAAGCTTTCCTGCCGGCAGGCCGAGTTTCTTCTTCACTGACATTTCATTCTCCAGGATAGGCACCCATGGCAGACGGCACTTCCGAGACGAAATCCTCGAACCAGATGTGGGGCGGCCGCTTCGCCTCGGGACCGGATGCGATCATGGAGGAGATAAATGCCTCCATCGGCTTCGACAAGAAGCTTTACGCCCAGGACATCCGCGGCTCAAAGGCGCATGCAGAGATGCTCGCCCATCAGGGCATCATTTCGGCGGACGATAAGGAAAAGATCGTTCACGGTCTCGACACGATATTGTCAGAGATCGAGGCGGGCACCTTCGAGTTCTCGCGCAAGCTGGAAGACATCCACATGAATGTCGAGGCGCGGCTGGCGACGCTGATCGGCCCCGCCGCCGGTCGCCTGCACACCGCCCGCTCGCGCAACGACCAGGTTGCGCTCGACTTCCGCCTCTGGGTGAAGGAAGAGCTGCAGAAGACCGAGAAGATGCTGACGGCGCTGATCGCCGCCTTCCTCGACCGCGCGGAAGAGCATGCGGAAACCGTCATGCCCGGTTTCACCCATCTCCAGACGGCCCAGCCGGTGACATTCGGCCACCATTGCATGGCCTATGTGGAAATGTTCGGCCGTGACCGCCAGCGCGTGCGCCATGCCATCGAGCATCTCGACGAAAGCCCGATCGGGGCGGCCGCGCTTGCCGGCACCGGCTACAATATCGACCGCCACATGACGGCCAAGGCCCTCGGCTTCCGCGAACCGACGCGCAATTCCATCGACACGGTGTCGGACCGCGACTTCGCACTGGAGTTCCTCTCCATCGCCGCCATCGCTTCCGTTCACCTCTCGCGCCTTGCCGAGGAGATCGTCATCTGGTCAACGCCGCAATTCGGCTTCATCCGCCTGTCGGACGCCTTCTCGACCGGCTCCTCCATCATGCCGCAGAAGAAGAATCCCGACGCCGCCGAGCTCGTGCGCGCCAAGACAGGCCGCATCAACGGCTCGCTGATCGCGCTGCTGACGGTGATGAAAGGCCTGCCGCTCGCCTATTCCAAGGACATGCAGGAAGACAAGGAACAGGTCTTCGACGCCGCCGAAAGCCTGGAGCTCGCCATCGCCGCCATGACGGGCATGGTGCGCGACATGACGATCCGCACTGAGCGCATGAAGGCGGCGGCGGGCTCCGGCTATTCCACCGCGACGGACCTTGCCGACTGGCTGGTGCGCGAGGCGGGCCTGCCCTTCCGCGACGCCCACCATGTCACCGGCCGCGCCGTGGCGCTCGCCGAGAGCAAGGGCTGCGATCTTGCGGAGCTCTCGCTCGAAGAGCTGCAGGCGATCCATGCCGCGATCACGGCCGATATCTTCAACGTCCTGACGGTGGAAGCCTCGGTCGCCAGCCGCAAGAGCTATGGCGGCACCGCGCCTTCGGAAGTCCGCCGGCAGATCGCCTGGTGGCGGCAGCGGAACTGATCAGAAGGCTTGCAGGAATCATCAAGAGATTAGGGGTGCACAGGGCGGGCGAATTCGCTAAGGATGATGCCCACCCGATCACCGGCAATTCCAGGGAACGCTTCATGACACGCATCGATATCGGCAGGCTGGCTTTCGTGCTCTGCCTTTCCGCAGCGGTTCTGACCGCTTGTGGCCGCAAGGGCGATCTCGACCTGCCGGGCGGCGGACAGCCGGTCGTGAAGACCATCAAGGGCAAGAAGGTCGAGCAGGTCGAAGACAGGCCCTTCGTCCTTGACCCCCTTCTCTAGAGCATTTGCGCTTTTCTTCGAAGCGCGAAAACGCTCTATCCTTTTGTTTTACGCAATTCCCGACGCAAAACCGCTGCGCACTTTTGCTGGAATTGCTCTAGTTCTACGGATCAGGCAGTGAACCATTTCGAGCATCGTGACGGCATTCTCTACGCGGAGGACGTGCCGGTTCCGGAGATCGCCAAGGCGGTCGGCACCCCCTTCTACGTCTATTCGACGGCCACGCTGGAGCGCCACTACAAGGTATTCTCCAAGGCCTTCGAGGGCGTCGATGCGCTGGTCTGCTACGCCATGAAGGCGAATTCCAACCAGGCGGTGCTGAAGACGCTCGCCCGGCTCGGCGCGGGCATCGACGTTGTCTCGGAAGGGGAACTGCGCCGGGCGCTTGCCGCCGGCGTTCCCGCCTCGCGCATCATGTTCTCCGGCGTCGGCAAGACGCCGCGGGAGATGGACCTTGCGCTGGAGGCCGGCATCTACTGCTTCAACGTCGAATCCGAGCCGGAACTGGACGTGCTGAACGCCCGTGCCGTGAAGGCCGGCAAGGTCGCCCATGTCTCCTTCCGCATCAACCCGGATGTCGACGCCCGCACGCATGCCAAGATCTCGACGGGCAAGAAGGAGAACAAGTTCGGTATCTCCTGGGAGCGCGCGCGCGCCGTCTATGCCCGCGCCGCGAGCCTGCCAGGCATCGAAGTCACCGGCATCGACATGCATATCGGCAGCCAGATCACCGAGCTGCAACCCTTCGACGACGCCTTCCGGCTGCTGCGCGAACTGGTCGAGACGCTGCGCGCCGACGGCCACACCATCGACCATGTCGATGTCGGCGGCGGCCTCGGCATTCCCTACAAGACGGACAATGCGCCGCCGCCGCTGCCTGATGCCTATGCCGAGATCGTCAAGAACCAGCTCAAGGGCCTCGGCTGCAAGATCGTCACGGAGCCCGGCCGGCTGATCGTCGGCAATGCCGGCATCCTCGTCACCGAGGTCATCTATGTGAAGGACGGCGGCGAGAAGACCTTTGTCATCGTCGACGCGGCGATGAACGACCTCATCCGCCCGACGCTCTACGAGGCCTGGCACGAGATCCAGCCGGTGGTCATCTCGGCGGCGAACGCGCCGCGCATCCGCGCCGACGTCGTCGGCCCGGTCTGCGAGACGGGCGACTATCTGGCGCAGGACCGCGAGATGGCGCAGCCGAAGCCCGGCGACCTCATCGCCGTCGGCTCGGCCGGCGCCTATGGCGCGGTGCAGGCCGGCACCTACAACAGCCGTCTTCTGGTGCCGGAAGTGCTGGTCAACGGGTCCGAGTTCCACGTGATCCGCCCGCGGCTTTCCTATGACGACCTGATCGGCCTCGACTCCCTGCCGGACTGGCTCGCCTGAGCCGCAGGTGGGGAATAGCGTTCACGATTTTGCGCGCGCCCTCGTCTTCGCCACAAAGGATGTTATTTTCGGATGGTGAGAAAGAAGAGCGGCGGAGTGCGTTGATCAATGGCATCTGACAGGCAGCGCGAGAAGGGGGCGACCGGCAATCCGCTGGCCCGCCGGCTTGCGGCCAAACGCCTTGCCGCAAGAGCCGTGCTCTATCTCGAAGCGCTCGCGCCGCGCCTGCTGCCGGTCGTGCTCCTCGTCGCCGCCTTCCTCGCGCTCACCTGGTTCGGCTATTTCCGCCATGCGCCGTTCTGGCTGCATGTCGTAACGCTCGGAGTCTTCGCGATTGGCTTCGTCGTCCTGCTCACCCGGCTGCGCGGCATCGCGTGGCCGTCGGTCGACAGCGCCGACCGCATGCTGGAAGCGCGCAACGCGCTGACGCATCAGGCGATCCGCGTGCAGGACGACAGGCCGGCGGTCGGCGATGCCTTTGGCGAGGCGCTCTGGCGCGAACATCAGGCGCGCATGGCCCGGATGATCGGCGCGCTGCGCACCGGCGCGCCCGAGCCCGACATTGCCCGCCACGACCGCTATGCGCTGCGTGCGGTGCCGCTGCTCCTCGTCGCGATTGCCTTTGCCTTCTCCTATTCCAACCGCGGTGGCCTGCTGGCCGATATTGTTTCCTTCCAGGCGCCCGCCGAGGCGGCGCCGGACATGCGCATCGATGCCTGGGTGACGCCGCCGGCCCATACCGCCCGGGCGCCCGTGTTCCTCACCGGCAACGCGCAGGGCCAGCCGGCCGAGGTCGTGGAGGGCGGGATCCGCATTCCACAATTCAGCGACCTGACGGTGCGCGTGACCGGCGGCAGCGGGAATGAGACGGTCGGCTATCAGGTGGCCGGCGAAAATACCGTCACGGCCATCCGTCCCGAGGCGGAAAAGCCGAAGGACGGAACGGCGCCGGCCGCGACCGTCGGCGGCGCGCGGACCATGCATTACAAGATCCTGAAGGACGGCACGCTCTCGGTCGACGGCCGTAGCTGGACCTTCGCCGTCATTCCGGACCGGGTGCCGGAAATCGCCTTCGACGGCATTCCGAAGACGACGGTCGCTTCGGCCCTCGAGATCAGCTTCATCGCGAAGGACGACTACGGGCTGCAGGAGGCCCATGCGGAGATCGTCCCGGTCGACCAGCCGAAGGATGCCCGGCCGCTCTATCCGCTGCCGGAATACCGGCTCGACCTGCCGCGCCGCGCCGCGCGCGAGGCCAAGGGCACGACGAGCCGCAACCTCTCCGAACATCCGCTTTCCGGCAAGCGTGTGAAGATCACGCTCGTCGCCAAGGACGCGGCGGGGCAGGAGGGGCGCAGCCAGCCCGTCGAGATCGTGCTGCCCGCGAAGAACTTCTTCGAGCCGCTTGCCGCCGCCGTCGCCGAAGAGCGGCAGGTCTTCGCGCTCGATGCAAGGCAGTTGCCGGTTGCCATTTCGCTCAACGAGGCGCTGACGATCCGTCCCGAGGAGACGATCCCGAACCTTACGCATTTCCTGCTGATCCAGTCGGCCGGCGCGCACATGCGCCTTGCCCGAACCGACGACCAGATGCGCGATACGGCGGACTATCTCTGGGAGATCGCGCTCGGCATCGAGGACGGTAACCTTTCGCTCGCCGACCGGCGCCTGCGCGATGCGCAGAAGGCGCTTTCCGAGGCCCTTGAACGCAATGCCTCCGAGGAGGAGATCGCCAAGCTCATGAAGGAGCTGCGCGATGCGATGCAGGCCTATATGGAGGAGCTGGCGCGGCAGGCGGCCAAGAACGGCCAGCAGCAGAACGCCCAGCAGCAGGGCCGCATCCTGCGCCAGCAGGATCTGCAGCGCATGATGGACCAGATCGAAAATCTGGCGCGCTCGGGCGCGCGCGACCAGGCGCAGCAGATGCTGTCCGAATTGCAGCGCATGATGAACAATCTTCAGGCCGGCCGGCCGCAGCAGGGGCAAGGCCAGCAGAACGACGCCATGCGCCAGCAGATGGACAAGCTCGGCGAGCTGGTGCTGAAGCAGCAGAAGCTGATGGAAGAGACCTTCAAGCTCGACCAGGCGCTGCGCGACCGCATGGAGCGTGGCGATCCGATGCCGGGCGAGGACGAGGCGCAGCCGGGCGACGACGGCGCCAACCCGCAGCCGTCCGACCGGATGACGGCGGACCAGCTTCGCGATGCCCTGAAGAAGCTTCGCGAGCAGCAGGACGGCCTCGGCAAGCAGCTCGGCGAATTGCAGCAGGCGCTCAAGGGCATGGGCATGGAGCCGGGCGAGGGCTTCGGCCAGGCCGGCCGCGAGATGAAGGATGCCGGCAAGTCCCTCGGCGAGGGTGAGGGGGAAGCGGCCGTCGGCAGCCAGGGGCGTGCGCTCGAGGCGCTGCGCCAGGGCGCGCAGAACATGATGAACCAGATGCAGGCGATGGGCCAGGGACAGGGGCAGGGCATGCCGCAGGCCGGGCGCAACGGCCGCGATCCCCTCGGCCGCGAGCGCAATGCCGAGGGTCGCAGCACCGATCCCGGCGGGAACAGGGTTCCGGAAGAGATCGACATCCAGCGGGCCCGCGAGATTCTCGACGAGATCCGCCGCCGTCTCGGCACGGGCGGTTCGCCGGCCCTCGAGCGGGATTATCTGGAGCGGCTTCTGGGGATACGCTAGGGCGTTTTCGCCATTCGAGGAAAAGCGGAAACGTTAAAGGTCAGCAACCGGCTACCGGTTCGTGCCGGACGTCCTGACACCATCCACGCTGTCCAGAATGCCTTGCAGGACCTGCAGGCGATCGTTGATCAGCCATCCGTAATAGTTCTCGGTGGGCAGGCGCCGTGTGCCGGCGTCGGCGGCGGCGCGCAGCTGGGCGGCGCGGCGGTGCGGCTGGCCGACATTGTAGAGCGTCGCGGTGATGCCGGGATTGCCGGAAATGTCAAAACCCTGGTCGCGATAGGCATCGATGGCGTCGCGAACGATGGCGGCGATATAGAGGATGCTCCGGTCGGGATCCATGACATCGCGATAGATGTCCTGAGGCCGGGCGGCCGTGAGCGCCGGCAGGCCGCTGACCCTGTGGACAAGGTCGGTGACCTGCAGGGCGGTCAGCGGGCTGATCTGGCCGAGGCCGAAGGTCTGGCCGGCATAGAAGGGCTGGAAGAAAGCGCGCTGAAACGAAATCGCCTCATAGGCGATACCGTCGACGGTCCTGCCGCGGAACGCCTCGTCCCAGACCTCGTCCCGGCAGCTCCAGGCCGCGGAGCCATCCTTCAGGGCGGCGCAGGGCTGGAACTCGGGACGCTTCAGGAAGGCCTGCAGGGACGTGCCCTTGTAGCTGAAGGAGATGTCGAGCGCGGCATAGGAGAGCGCCTTGACATAGTAGGTCTGGACGCGATCGACGACGGAGACGTTGAAGGTATGTTCCCCGACGATCGCGCCGACCACATGGATCGGGTCCACGCCGTAGGCGGCGGATGCGCGCCGGATATTGTCGAGGAGTGCCGGATCGCCCTTCAGGAAGGCCACGGTCTTCTCGAATTTCTCTTCGTAGGTCGTGTTGGATGCCTTGGTGCGCAGGGCGGAGGCCTGCGGAATGGCGGGCTGTTCCGCAGAGCGGTTTCCGGCGGGAACGACGACGATCTGCCGCGCGAGCGCAGGCTCCGAAAGGCCGGCAACAGCGGCCAGCAGCGCCGCTACAAGGGGCGATCTCGAAAGCAAATCCATTTTGGCTCTCCGCGCCCTGATCATTTGGCAGGCGCGGGAACCCTTTTAGGCAGACCATGCCGGGCTGGCAATGGTTCGAGCGAAGCGGGGTCCTGCTTCAGGCGGCAAGCGCCATGGCGACGGCCCGGCGGATATCGGGCAGGCTGAACGGCTTGCTGACGACGTCGACGATCTTCGTCGTCAGGTCGTCGGCGCGCTCGCGCTGCTCCGCATAGCCGGTCATCAGCAGGATCTTCAGCGCCGGGTGGGCGGCGGATGCCTTGTGGGCGAGCTCGATGCCGTCCATCACGGGCATGCGGATATCGGAGAGCAGGAGGTCGAAGCCGCCGTCCGTCAGCGCGTCGAGGCCCGCGGCCCCGTCCGGCGCCTCGACGGTCTCGTGACCATCCATCCGCAGCGCCCGCGCCACGAAGCGGCGCAGGGAGTCTTCGTCTTCGGTGATCAGGATCTTCGCCATCGCTTCCCCTTCGGGCCTGTTCATTGGCCCGGCATGGGAACGAAAAGACCAGACTTTCCTTGTCGATCCGTAAACGCCCGATGGAGGAAAGTGGGGCTGGCTGGAGCGTTTGCGCTTTCTCTGTACCGCGAAAACGCTCCGGCTCCTTGGTTCTGCGCAATTGCGGACGCAAAACCGCTGCGCATTTTTGCTGGAATCGCTCTATTCCGCGTCGCCGGTGACGACGCCGACGAAGGGCAGCTCGCGGAAGGCATAGGCGACGTCCATGCCATAGCCGACGACGAAATGATCCGGGCATTCGAAGCCGACATAATCGGCCTCCAGATCGGTCCTGCGCTTCTCGCGCTTGTCGAGCAGCACGGCGATCGTGACGTTGCGCGCGCCGCGCTCGTACATCAGTTGCTTGGCGTAGCTGAGCGTGCGGCCGGATTCGAGGATATCGTCGATGAGGAGGATATCGCGGCCATGCACGTCGCTGTCGATGTCCTTGATCACCTTCACGCCCTGCGAGACGGTGCCCGCGCCGTAGCTGGAAAGGGTGATGAATTCCACTTCCGGCGCGAGGCCGGCGGCGTGCAGTGCACGGGTGAGGTCGGCGGCGAAGATGAACGAGCCCTTGAGCACGGCGATGACGAGGAGGTCTTTCGTCGGGCCGGCGGCGATCTGCGCCGCGAGTTCCTCGTTGCGCTTGGCGATCTGCGCGGCGTCGTAAAGCGTTTCGATCTTCTTTCCGCGGACAATCTGCATCGCGAGACGGCTCCCTGGGGTCGTGACAGAGAATTCCGGCCACCATTCGAGGCGCAATGACGCCTGGAACCGCACCGGAACAAAGCAGCCGATTAGCACAGTCAGTTGGCCGGCGCACCCTCGCGGACGAAGGAAACCGAGACTTTCGGCACTTTTCCGCCGCTGTGCGGGATGCGCAGGGCGAAGGGCTCGCTGCCGCCGGGGGCGATGGTCGCGGCATCGAGCGCGATGCGCCGCTGGAGCGCGGTACCGCCGCCGTCGATGCGGATTTCGAGCGGCGGCAGGATCTCCAGCGTACCGCCGGCATTGTCCACGCGGCCGTAGACGGAAAGCACCTTCATGCCGTTACGGTCGTCGAGCGTGGCACTGAGTCCGGCGACGCGCAGCGGCTCGCCCGCATCCGCCCCGGGCATGGCGGCCTTCAGCGCCGAGAGCCCGCCGGCATAGGCGAAGACGAAGAGGCAGGACGCCGCGACGAGGCCGGCAAAGGTGCGGCCCGGAAGACGCTGCAATCCCGTTTCCGCAAGCCGCGCGCAGGCGGCGGCGATGCGGAAGAGGAGGTGTTGGGAAAGCGACTGAATCCTTGCAGGACGGGCAGGGCGGTGGTTGTCGTTCGAGGTGCGCGCGCCGGATGCGCGGATCACCACGAAATCGGCATCCACAACTTCGAGCTGCCTGGTAAAGCGCTGCCTTGCGGCCGGCGCCCTGGGCTCGGGGGGCAGGAGGTCGATCCGGCCCCTTGCCTGCTGCTTCGCTCTGAAGGCGTTCATCGCCACCTCCGCTGGCCGTCTTTCGCAAAATCCATGGCGAAAAGTCGGGCATTGAATGAAATCCTTACGAAACGTAAACCATACTGGTTAATGCTTCGGAAACCCGACCGTGAAAGAGCCGCTTTCCTGTGCGACGTCAGCCGCGGTACCGATGGGGTGACCGTTTCTAGAACCGGATTGGCCATTGATTCACTTCGAGAATGTCGGACTGCGCTATGGAATGGGGCCGGAAATCCTCCGCGACCTCACCTTCGATATCCCGCGCCGGTCCTTCCAGTTCCTGACGGGTCCGTCGGGCGCGGGCAAGACGACGCTTCTGCGCCTGCTCTTCCTGTCGCTTCAGCCGACGCGCGGCATCATCCGCACCTTCGACCGGGAAATCTCGACCATTCCGCGCGACGAATTGCCGATGCTGCGCCGGCGCATCGGCATCGTCTTCCAGGATTTCCGGCTGCTCGACCACCTGACGACCTATGAGAACGTGGCGCTGCCGCTGCGCGTGCGCGGCAAGGACGAATCCAGCTACCGCGCCGACGTGCTCGAACTCCTGAAATGGGTCGGTCTCGGCGAGCGGATCAACGTGCTGCCGCCGGTGCTTTCGGGCGGGGAGAAGCAGCGGGTGGCGATCGCCCGCGCGCTCATCGACCGGCCGGAGCTGCTGCTCGCAGACGAGCCGACCGGCAATGTCGATCCGCCGATGGCGCGCCGGCTGCTCAGTCTCTTCCTCGAGCTCAACCGGCTTGGCACCGCCGTGGTGATCGCCACGCACGACCTTTCCCTGATGGACCAGGTCGAGGCGCGGCGCATGATCCTCTCGCAAGGCAGGCTCGACATCTATGACTGACGCGCCCCGCGAAGCCAGCGAGAATGCCGCAGCCGCCCGCCGGCCGGAAATGCGCGTGCGCCCCACCGCGCCCATCGTGCCGCCGGCCAACGTTTCCGGCCGGGCGCTGATGTTCGTCATCGCCATCATGGCCTTCCTCGCCTGCCTCACCTTCGGGGCCGTCACCATGGTGCGGGCGACGGCGGCGAGCTGGCAGAGCCAGATCTCCCGCGAGATCACCATCCAGATCAAGCCGGACGACAATCTCGACATGGAGACCGCGCTCAAGGATGCGCGCGACCTCGCGCTCACCTTCTCCGGCACGCGCGGCGGCTCCATCGTCGACAAGACGGCGACCGCCCGCCTTCTCGAACCCTGGCTCGGCGAGGGGCTGGATATCGACGAATTGCCGGTGCCGCGCCTCGTCATCATCACCATCGACGAGCAGAGCCCGCCCGATTTCGCGGCGATGCGCAAGGCCCTGTCGGAGGCGATCCCGCAGGCCTCGCTCGACGACCACCGCACCTGGGTCGACCGTCTCGTCGCCATGGCCCGCACCACCGCCTTCATCGGCACGGGCGTCCTCGTCCTCGTCTTCTCGGCCATGGTGCTGACCGTGGTCTTCGCCACGCGCGGGGCGCTTTCCGGCAATCGCCATATCGTCGAGGTTCTGCATTTCGTCGGCGCCGAGGCGAGCTTCGTCGCCTCGGAATTCCAGAAGCATTTCCTGAAGATCAGCCTCAAGGGCTCCTTTGCCGGCGGGTTCCTGGCGGCGCTCTTCTTCGCCATTGCGGGCTTCTGGCAGGGCCGGTCCATCGCCACGCCCCAGAGCGACCAGGCGACGGCGCTCTTCGGTTCCTTCGCCATGGGCCTGACCGGCTATCTCGGCATCGCGGCCACCATCGTCGTGATCGCGCTCCTGACGACGCTGACGGCGCGCTTCACCGTCATGCGCACGATCCACGAAATCGATCTCATCCGCTCCGATCCCTCCCGCACCGATCAATTGCCCGATCCATGACCTCTTGCGGGTGGATCATCGGCCCGAAACGGACTATCCGTTGCCGCAATCCGGTTCTATGGGTCGAATCATGAACACGCTGGAACGGACAAAGCAGGGATTGCCCGAGGGCATCTCGCGCGGCGAGGCAAGGCGGCGACGCCGCCGGCGGCCCGCCCGGCGGGTCGTGCGCGCCCTTCTCGTGCTCATCCTGCTTGCCGCCATGGCCGGCGCCGGCGGCTTTCTCTATTTCGCCGAGACCGTGGCGGCGCTCGAAGCGCCGTCCGAACCGAAGGCGGACGCCATCGTGGTGCTGACCGGCGGCTACCAGCGCATCGACCGCGCCATCGAACTCCTGAAGAAGGGAGCAGGCGGGCGGCTGCTGATCTCGGGCGTCAACCCCGCGACGAGCGGCAACCAGCTCCGAAAGCTCACGCAAAGCTCCTCCGCGCTCTTCGAATGCTGCGTCGACATGGGCTACGAGGCGGTGGATACGATCGGCAATGCCAACGAGACGGCGCGGTGGATCCGCGACAACCAGTTCCGCCGTGTGCTGGTCGTGACCAACAACTACCATATGCCGCGCAGCCTGCTGGAGCTGAAGGCCGCCGATCCGGAGACCGACTTCATCGCCTACCCGGTCGTCAATACCGACCTGAAGAACGGCAACTGGCTGCGCGAGCCGGGCATCCTGAAGGCCATGCTCTCCGAATATCTCAAATATTGCCTCGCGCATGTGCGGGCCTTTGCCGGCGCGCGAAGCTGGTCGGGGCTCAGGGCCGACATGACCGGCGGTTGAGATCGCCGTGACGGGAGTTTCCCCGCCGGGGATTATCGTGTAGGGCGAAAGCACGTCCCGCTTACAGGCTGCCCGATGATCGCTTTCCGCTCCGTGCTCTTCAATGCCGTCTTCTACGTGAACCTCATCGTGCAGATGATCGTCTTCACGCCGGTCTACTTCCTGCTGCCGCGCAAGAAGGCCTATGTCATCGCCAAGAACTGGGTGCGCAGCAACCATTGGCTCTTCGAAAAGATCGTCGGCACCACCTTCGAGATCGAGGGGCTGGAGAACATTCCTAAGGGCGGCGGCTACATCTTCGCGCCGAAGCACCAATCCTTCTGGGATGCCTATGCGCTGTTGCCGTGGCTCGACGATCCCTTCTACATCCTCAAGCGCGAATTGACCTGGATCCCGCTCTTCGGCTGGTACATCAAGAAGCAGCGCATGGTGCCGGTGGACCGCAGCGCGCGCGGCAAGGCCATGGCGGCCGTCATGCAGCGCACGAAGGCGGAGATGGAATCCGGCCGTGAGCTCATCATCTATCCGGAAGGCACGCGCCGCCCGCCGGGCGCGCCGCCGGAATACAAATACGGCATCGCCCGCCTCTATCGCGATCTCCAGGTGCCGGTCGTGCCGGTGGTCATGCATCCCGGCCTCTTCTGGCCGCGGCGCAAGTTCATCCGCCAGCCCGGCCATTTCAAGGTGCGTATCCTGCCGGCGATCATGCCCGGCATGGAGCCCGACGCTTTCCTCGCCCATCTCGTCGAGGTGATGGAGACGGCGAGCGACCGCCTGCTGGTCGAGACGGTCGAGGCCAATCCGCATCTCATCCTGCCGCCCACCGCCGAGCGGCGACTCACGGAATTAAAGGCGGAAGCGCGCGATCAGGCCGAGGCGCGGGCGTAAAGGCCTTCCGCCGTCCGGCCGACATCCTCCAGCCATTGGTCGCGGATGCCCATCTCGCGCAGATGCGCCAGCGTGTTGCGGACGTAATCCAGGTTGTGGCCGGATTTGCCGGTCGCCGCGCTGACGGTCCGTGCCGCCTCCTCCACCGAGAGGGAGCCGGCATATTGGTGATGCGCGCGGTCGATGATGTAGGCGAGGGCGGGAACCCGGCGGCCGCCGCTCAGCGTCGCGGGCAGCGTGCGTTCCTTGTACACATGGGTCACGAGCTCGCGCTCGCGCAGATAGTCGACCACCGCCTCCTGCTTTTCCGGCGTGATGCGGAAGGCGACGCCGCGGCAGGAGCCGCCGCGGTCAAGCCCGAGCACGAGGCCGGGCCGCTCCTCCGTCCCGCGATGCACCCAGGAGCGCACGCAGAGCGACCGGCGGAAGCCGAAGAGGTGGGCCGCCTGCCGCTCCTCGAACTCGAAGCCCGGATTCCACATCAGCGATCCGTAGCCAAAGACCCAGAATTCGTTCATATCCACCGTCACCTGGATCGTCTCTCAAAAAGCCGCCGCAATTGCCGGCATTGTCGCGCAAATCATCTTCGTCACCATTGGAGAACACTATGGCATCGTCAAGCCGCGCCGCCGAGGCTTCCGGGGTTACGCGCAAGCTGATCCTGCTTGCCGTCGCCGTCGTTCTCTTCGTGACGCTCTATACGGGCGGCTGGTTCTATGCCGCAAGCTGGATCAAGGACCGGGCGGAGCGCGAGCTTGCCGCCTCCGCCCGGGGCATGCATTCGGCCGCATGCGGCAATCTTTCCGTTCGCGGCTATCCGTTCCGCATCGGGGTGTTCTGCGATTCGGTCGCGATCGACGATCATCCCTCCGGGCTTTCGGCAACCTTCGGAGCGCTCCGCTCGGCCGCGCAGGTCTATCGCCCCGGCCATGCGGTGTTCGAGCTGGACGGGCCGGCGCAGGTGCGCGTGACGCCCGACCTTGTCTTCGATGCCGACTGGGACCTGATGCATGCCAGCGCCGTTGCTTGGACGGACGGGCTGGAGAGGGCCTCCGTCGCCTATGACGGGCTCAGGGGCAAGCTCAACATGCCCTCGCAGCACCTGTCGCTCGGCATCGCCGCCACTCATGGCGAGAAGCATGTGCGCCAGTCGGGCGATGCGCTCGACGTTGCCGCCTCGCTCGACGCGCTGTCGGTCGACCTCGGCGACAAGGTGTTGCCGCCGATGAATGTCTCAGCCGACCTGACGATCGCCGATGCCGCAAAATGGCTGACCGCCGAAGGCCCGCCGCCGACCCTGCCGCTCGGCACCAGCGCGGAGCTGCGCAGCCTGACCGTCGATCTCGGCGGTGACCAGAAGCTTACGCTTTCCGGTCCCGTGGCGGTCGGCGAGGACGGCACCGTTTCGGGCACGCTGGACCTCACCATCGACGGCATCACGGCCTGGCGAGACCGCGTATCGGCGGTGTTTCCGGAGGTGGAGGAAACGGCCAGGCGCGTGGCCTCGGCCATCAAGGGCCTTTCCGGCGGCAAGGAGCGCGCCGTGGTGAAGGTCAGCATCCGGCAGGGCACGGTCTATCTCGGCCTCTTCCCGGTCGCGGAAATTCCGCCCTTCTGAGAGGGTTGCCTATTTCTTGTCGTCGTCGACCGGGCGGCCGAAGTTCGGCGCGGCAGTGTCCTGGCCGGCGTCGATGATCGAGCGGCGGATGGCGCGGGTGCGGGTGAAGAGATCGAAGAGCTTGTCCCCGTCGCCCCAGCGGATCGCCCGCTGGAGATAGGCGAGGTCCTCGGAAAAGCGCGCCAGCATTTCGAGGATCGCATCCTTGTTGTGCAGGCAGACGTCGCGCCACATGGTCGGGTCCGAGGCGGCGAGGCGCGTGAAGTCGCGGAAGCCGGAGGCCGAATATTTGATGACTTCCGATTCCGTCACCGTTTCAAGGTCGTCCGCCGTGCCGACGATGTTGTAGGCGATGATGTGCGGCAGGTGCGAGACGATGGCGAGCACCTTGTCGTGGTGCTCCGTATCCATCTCGTCGACCTTCGAGCCAAGCGCTTCCCAGAAGGCGGCGAGCTTGCGCTTGGCGTCCTTGTCGGTGCCGTGCACGGGGGTGAGGATGCACCAGCGGCCCTGGAAGAGTTCGGCGAAGCCGGCATCGGGGCCGGAATGCTCGGTGCCGGCCAGCGGGTGGCCGGGGATGAAATGCACGTTTTTCGGCATGTGCGGCAGCATCTGCGCGACGACCGATGCCTTGGTGGAGCCGACATCGGTGACGATGGCGCCGGGCTTCAAGTGCGGGGCGATCTCTTCCGCCACCTTGCCGGAGGCGCCGACGGGCACCGAGACGATGACAAGGTCGGCGCCTTCGACAGCCTTGCCGGCGTCGTGGACATAGTCTGTGCCGAGTTCCAGTTCGCGGGCGCGGTCCAGCGTCTCCATGCTGCGGCTCGAGATGGTGACGGTCTTCGCAAGGCCCTTGGCCTTGACGGCGCGGGCGATGGAGGAGCCGATGAGGCCGATGCCGATCAGCGCGATCTTGTCGAAATGTCCGTCCGTCATGCCCGTTGCCCTTTTTGCCGTTCGGGCCCGCTCTAGCGGGCGGGCCGGCTTTTGTCGAGGGGATCAGCGCGGCGCGCGCTCGCGCGTCGTCGGCACGCCCTGCGGGGCGAGCACGGGCACGAAGACGCGGCGCGAGGCGCGGGCGGCGACAGGCAGGCCCTGGTAGAGCCGCTTCTGTGCCTCGACGATGATGACGCCCGAGAACATCGGCCAGAGCGAGCGGCCGAGCCGCTCGAAGGCGCCGCGCAGCTTCTGCACGCCGCGCAGCTTGGAGGGCGGGAAGAATAGCGCTTCGGCCGAGGCGCCGGGCGTGAAGTTGGTCTCGCGCAGCAGCGCGGTGAGCTGGCCGCGGGAATAGGGCCGGCCGGAGCCGAAGGGCGTGTGCTCCATGCGCGCCCAGACGCCGCGCCGGTTCGGCACGACGATGACGAGGCGGCCGCCGGGAGCCAGCACGCGCCAGAGTTCCTTCATCGTCTCGCGCGGATTCTCGGCGAATTCCAGCGAATGTACCATCAAAATCCGGTCGACCGAGGCGTCCGGCAGGGGCAGTTCCTCGTCGAAGATCAGCGCCGTCGAGGAAAGCTCGCCCGGCGGCCAGTTCACCGCGCCCTGGCCGGCGGGCATGAAGGCGAAGGTGCGCTCCGTATCGGCGCGGAAGCGGTCGAGATAGGGCACGGCATAGCCGATCCCGACCAGCCGCTCGTCCGGCAGCCGCGCCCAGAGCGAGGCGAGCGCCATGGCGATCGAGTGATCGGCAAGGCGGCCGAGGGGCGAGTGGTAGAATTCGCGGAGGTCGACGATATCTGCATACATGGACAAGATGTTAGCGATGGTCCGGTGGACTTCAAGGCCGATTGCCTTACATTCGCCCGCGATGCCCTGCCGATATGACGAGGAATGGACCATGACCCCGCTGGAAATCGAACTGTTTGCCTGCCGCAGCGACAATTTCGGCGTGCTCCTGCACGATCCGGCGACGGGCGCGACGGCGAGCATCGATGCGCCGGAGGAAAAGCCGATCCTCGAGGCGCTGGAGCGCCGCGGCTGGCGCCTCAGCCATATCTTCACGACCCATCACCATGGCGACCATGTGGAGGCCAACATGGCGCTGAAGGACCGCTTCGGCGCGACGATCATCGGCCCGGCGCGCGAGACCATCCCGGGCATCGACCGCAAGGTGGATGGCGGCGACAGTTTCGATTTCGCCGGCCGGCGCGTCGAGGTCATCGCGACGCCGGGCCATACGCTCGGCCATATCTGCTTCCACCTGCCGGAGGAGAAGCTGCTCTTTGCCGCCGACACGCTCTTTGCGCTCGGCTGCGGCCGGCTCTTCGAGGGCACGCCCGCGCAGATGTGGGATTCTTTATCGCAGCTCGCGGCGCTGCCGGAGGAGACGACCGTCTATTTCGGCCATGAATACACGCTGTCCAATGCCCGATTTGCGAAGACGGTGGACCCGGACAACGTGGCGCTCGCGCACCGTGTCGAGGAGATCGAGGCGTTGCGGGCCGCCGGCGCCTTCACCGCGCCGACGACCATCGGCCTCGAAAAGGCGACCAATCCGTTCCTGCGCGCCGCCGACCCGGCGATCCGCCGCCATCTCGGAATGGAGGGGGCGAGCGATGCCGAGGTCTTCGCCGAAATCCGCGGGCGGAAGGACCGGTTCTGAGATCAAGCGGGGCTTGCGACCTGCCGCCTGAAGATCATGTCCTTGGCGGCGAGTACCGCGCCGCCCGTCACCAGCAGGCAGGCAAGCGCGATGGTCCAGCTCGGCTCGGCAAAGCCGGAAAGCACGAGGACCAGCGTGGAGAGCAGCGGCGCGGCGTAGCTCGCGGCGCCGAGAATCTGGATGTCGCCGTTCTTGACCCCGAAATCCCAGACATAGAAGGCGGCTCCCACCGGCAGCAGGCCGAGGCCCGCGACGGCGAGCCATTCGAAGCCCGTCTGCGGCCACACTGTCGTTTCCAGCGCGAGGTGGCAGATGAGCGACAGGATCGCGGTGGCGAGGCAATAGCCGGTCACCACATCCGTTGAGACAGCCTCGCAGCTGCGGGTGGCCAGCGAATAGCCCGCCCAGGTGAAGGCGCAGAGGAAGGCCGCGCCATAGCCGATGAGATAGGCGCTGTCGAAGGCGACGCCGTTGCGCCCGACGATGAGCGCGGTGCCGCCGAGGCCGAGCAGGGTGCCGACCACATGGTTCCAGCGTAGCGTCTCGCCCGGCAGCAGTGCCGAGCCGGTGACGATGAGGAGGGGCCAGAGATAGGCGATCAGGCTTGCCTCGACCGCCGGCGCGTTGCGCAGGGCCGTGAAGTAGAGAAAGTGATAGCCGAAAAGGCCGAGAATGCCGGTGACCCACACCTTTGCCGGCTGTTTCAACAGGCGCGCGCGCTGCGGGCGCGCGATGAGCACGGCGATGCCGGGCAGGCTGCCGATCAGGAAGCAGACGGCGGAAAGCTGGAAGGGCGGCATCTTGCCGGAGGCCGCGGTGAAGAGCGCCAGCAGCGCCCACATCAGGATCGCCGTAAAGCCGATCAGGGTTGCACGTGTCTTCAAGCGATCGCTCCGCCGGTCTGCCGACCGGCAGCCGCATCAACCGCCGAAGCGCGTGGCCGAGACGGTGACGGGGCCGAGCTTGGTCGGTATCCTCACATAGACAGGAGCATATACATTCGCTTCCTCGGCCTTGGCAAACCAGATTTCCATCGTTTTCAGCCTGCGCAGGTACTCCACATCGTCGCGGCCCTTCTTGTAGCCGGATTTCGGGATGAAGCGGATGCCGCAGACCACGGCCTCGCCCTTGAAGCCCTTGGTGGAATAGGGCTTCGTGCCCTTCGACGTCAGCTGGAAATCCATGCGGGATTCGCCGTCGAAGATCGGCAGGGTCTTGGGGCAGATGCGCTTGCCGGCGGGAATGATGAGGCCGGAAATCGGGTCGAGCACCGCGCGCATGTCGGCGCTGGAGACGGGCACCCAGTTGTCCGGCTTCTTGCGCGCCGGCACCATGCTGGCATGGATGACGTTGCCGTTGCGGAAGGTCACGTCGATGGCGCGGCCGCGCTTGCCGCTGCGGTAGGTCACCGAATAGGACGTGGCGTGCAGGTTGTCGCGCCCGATGGTGCCGGAAACGGAGGTCGTGCCCTGCGTGCGGGAGAAGATGTCGGCAAGGCCGGCCGAATGCAGACTGCCGGAAATGGTGTAGCGGTTGCCGGAAAACGCCGAGCGGAAACTCGCGGTGGCGACCGGCAGGCCGGAAAGGCGGATGCTGTAGTCCGTCTGGTGCTGGACTTCGGCGGCCGACAGGGGGGCTGCGCCGCCCAGAAGCGCAAGCGACATCGCTGCGCCAGCAATCCAACCCCGCCCGTTCATCGTCTCGTTTCCATCTCTTCCGACAAAGAAATCGTCCTGCAGACGCCCGCCTAGCCCGCCATTGCGGCGATTCTACGCCGTGGAAAGTCACGCCCAGCCTTGCTATTGCCTGCAAATCATGACGTTTGGCAACTGAATTCCCGCTGAACGGCAGGTTTGGCTTGACGTCGCCGGCCAGTGTGACTATAGAACCGCAACTTTCCAAAAAGGCCAGACGGACTGCGGCCGGTTTCGGTGCCGGAAACGTATTGTCCTGAACAAGAAAAATAGGTGTACCATGTCCCGTAGTTGCGAATTGACCGGCAAGGGCGTCCAGTCGGGCAACAATGTGAGCCACGCAAACAACAAGACGAAGCGCAAGTTCCTGCCGAACCTGTGCAATGTCACGCTGATTTCCGACGCCCTCGGCCAGCGTTTCCGTCTTCGCGTTTCCGCCGCCGCTCTCCGCTCGGTCGAGCACCGCGGCGGCCTCGATGCCTTCCTGCTGAAGGCTGAAGAGAACGAACTGTCGATGCGCGCCCGTCTCCTGCGCCGCCAGATCGCCAAGAAGACGGCTGCTGCAGCCTGATCCAGGCAATAGGCCGAAGCACTCTCATTGAGGCTTGACCGCTCTGCGGGCAGGCCTCAATGCTTTGCGCACACATCGCTACTCCAACTGGTGGCATCACCCAGGATAAAAAAATGCTCGCGAACCGCGTTACCCTTATCTATGTCCTCCTGATGACGGCCGTGGTCGTCGCCTCCAACGTGCTGGTGCAGTACCCGCTTTCGGGCGAGTTGTTTGGCATCGCGCTCGGCGATCTCCTGACCTATGGCGCCTTCACCTATCCCGTCGCCTTCCTTATCACCGACCTCACCAACCGCCAGTTCGGCCCGCGTGTCGCGCGCCGCGTCGTGGCGGCCGGCTTCCTCGTGGCGGTGCTGTTCTCGATCGGCGCTTCCACGCCGCGCATCGCCATCGCCTCCGGCTCGGCCTTCCTTGCCGGCCAGCTGCTCGACATCTCGGTCTTCAACAGGCTGCGGCGGCAGACCTGGTGGCGCGCGCCGCTGATCGCTTCGCTGATCGGCTCGGTGCTCGATACGGCGATCTTCTTTTCCTTCTCCTTCGCGCCGGCCTTCTCGATCTTCGGCCCCAACGACGCCTTCGCGATCGAATGGGCGCCGGTGCTGGGCGTCTTCACGACCGAGATGCCGCGCTGGATCTCCTGGGCGATGGGCGACCTTTCCGTGAAGGTTCTCGTCGGCCTCGTCATGCTGCTGCCCTATGGCGCCCTGATGAGCCGGCTGATGCCGATGCCGGGCGTCGAGAAGACGGCCTGAGGTGACGTAACGCCTATCTTTCCGAAAGCAGCCGGAATTCCAGCATCAGGTTGCGCTGGAGGATGGAGTGGTTGTCGTCGGAAACGACGATGATACGGATATCGTCCTTTGCCATCGCCACCACGTCCAGCCCCTCCATATTGTCGATCTGCTGGCGAAGGTCGGCGTCGATCAGCACCTCGCCGTCGACGACCGCGCCGGGGCGGATCGTGTCGCCGGCGATCCGGCGGATGCGCATGCCCATGCCGTCTGACAGGCGGAAGCGGCGCTCGAGGAGGAGGAGATCGCCGTTCGGCAGGAAGGCGCCGTCGGTGATGTCCCAGGGTTCGCTGCGTTTCACCGCGAAGAGGCCGGCGCGCGGGCCGGCGAGCACGGCGGCGAAGACATTGCCGTCGGCATCGAGGCTGCGCTCGGTCGCGGTTACCGGTACGGCGCCGAGCGGGCCGGCCGCTGGCGACATGGCAAGCGTCTCCATGCCGCGATTGCGGCGGATTTCCCGCCGCTCGATGGGGAGCGGCAGGCGGCGCTTGGGACCGGCGTCCATGAAGCCGGGATCGGGATAGGCGTCGATCCGGTGAAGTCCCTCGAAGCTGACGAGAAGTTCGCCCCTGCTTATCGCGAGGCCCTCGGCATCCATCTTCTCCTTGGGATTTTCGCCGCGTCCCTCGTGGTCGATCATCGAGCGGATTTTCACATCCGTAAGACCGCTCAACCGGCCTTCGCCGTCGCGCTCGATTCGGCCGGTCAGCCAGTGGCCGGTATCTAGCACCGAGACGAAATTTTCATGGTCCTCGCGGAAACGGATTGCCGAGACGGCGCCAAGCAGGGGGCTTGACGACGAATAGGCGATGCCCCCGAGGAATTCGAGCTTGCCGAAGAGGCGCCGGTCGGAGCCCGGCGTAAATTGCGTGATGGTGCGGCTGGAGACGGGAATGTCCGCGGCAGATACCGGCCGCGCGAGCGGCAGGCAGAGCAGGGCGCAAAGAGCAATTGCGGGAAGGGCTGGCCGTCCCCGGTGCCGCGCCCTAGCCGGCACGGCGCCGGCCGGCCGGGCGACGGGCGGTGCTCTCGTCGGCGAAGAGCGAGGCGAGCTGTTCGGTCATGGCGCCGGCCAGTTCGTCCGCATCGACGATGGTGACGGCGCGGCGATAGTAGCGCGTCACGTCATGGCCGATGCCGATGGCCAGAAGCTCGACCGGCGAGCGCGTCTCGATCTGCTCGATGACGGCGCGCAGGTGCCGTTCCAGATAATTGCCGGGGTTCACCGAAAGCGTCGAATCGTCGACCGGCGCGCCGTCCGAGATCATCATCAGGATGCGGCGCTGTTCGGGGCGGGCTAGCAGGCGGTCATGCGCCCAGATCAGCGCCTCGCCGTCGATGTTCTCCTTCAGGAGGCCCTCGCGCATCATCAGGCCGAGATTGCGCCTTGCGCGCCGCCACGGGGCATCGGCGCCCTTGTAAACGATGTGGCGCAGGTCGTTGAGGCGGCCGGGCGATTGCGGCTTGCCGCTGGCGAGCCACTTCTCGCGCGACTGGCCGCCCTTCCAGGCCTTGGTGGTGAAGCCGAGGATCTCGACCTTGACGCCGCAACGCTCCAGCGTGCGGGCGAGGATATCGGCGCAGGTGGCGGCGACGGTGATCGGGCGGCCGCGCATGGAGCCGGAATTGTCGATCAGCAGCGTCACGACCGTATCGCGGAAGGTCGTGTCCTTCTCGCGCTTGAAGGAGAGCGGCTGCATCGGGTCAATGATGATGCGTTGCAGGCGGGCGCTGTCGAGATAGCCCTCTTCGAGGTCGAATTCCCAGGCGCGGTTCTGCTGCGCCATCAGGCGGCGCTGAAGCCGGTTGGCGAGGCGGCCGACTGCGCCCTGGAGATGGGCGAGCTGCTTGTCGAGGAAGGCGCGCAGGCGGTCGAGTTCCGCCTCGTCGCACAGTTCCTCGGCGGTGATCGTCTCGTCGAATTCCTGCGTGAAGACGCCGTAGTCCACCTTCTCGTTAAAGTCGGAGAAGGGCTGGTTCGGGCGGCGGACCTCGCCGGGCTTTTCCGTCTCGTCGCCGTCGTCCTCGACGAGATCGTCGTCGGAGATTTCCGCGCCGTCCATCTCGCCTTCGTCCATCTGCTCGTCGGACGTCTCGTTCTCGTCGGCGGGCGCGCTGTCGTCGCCGGCATCTTCCTGGCTGTTGTTGTCTTCCTGTTCGTCGCTGCGCGGCTGGTTCTCGTCCTCGGGCGTTTCCGAATCGTCCGGTTCGTTCTCGTCCTCGCCGTACTGCTCGGCGACGTTCATCGAGGCGAGCATGTTGCGCACGACGCGGGAGAAGGCCTGCTGGTCGTTGATGGCGCAGGAAAGGCCCTCCATGTCCTTGCCGGCCTTGTCCTCGATGAAATCGCGCCAGAGGTCGAGCACCTTGCCGGCCGAGGCCGGTGGGGCCTGGCCCGTCAGCTTCTCGCGCACGATGAGCGCGACAGCTTCTTCCAGCGGGGCGTCGGCCTGGCGGGTGATCGCGCCGAAATTGGCCTTGGCATATTTCTCCGTCAGCATGACATTGAGGTTCTGCGCCATGCCGTGCATGCGGTTGGAGCCGATCGCTTCGACGCGCGCCTGCTCGACGGCGTCGAAGATCGCGCGGGCATCGGCGCCCTGCGGCGACATGGTCGCATGGATGCGGGCATCGTGGCAGGCCTTGCGCAGCGCCATCGAGTCGCCGAGGCCGCGGGTGAGCGCAACTTCGGCGGGGGATGGGCGCTTGGACGGCTCGGGCAGGCGGATGCGCTCGCCGGTCATGCCGGGGCGCTCGTTGGCGAAGGAAACCTCCACCTCCGCATCGCCCGAGACGGCGCGCACGCAGCCCGTCACCGCGCGGCGGAACGGTTCCATGTCCACCACGCCGCCGGGCCTCGGCTTCGAATTGTCTCCGCGAGCTGCCATGCGCTTCACCCTGCCGTCAGGCGGTCGCTTCCAGGACGATGTTGGCGGCGCTTTCCTTCAGCTCGATGCCGAAGGCGCGCTGGTAAAGCTCGGCCACCAGCGTGCGCTCCAGTTCGTCGCACTTGTTGAGGAAGGTGACGCGGAAGGCGAAGGCGACGTCACCGAAGATTTCCGCGTTTTCCGCCCAGGTGATGACCGTACGCGGGCTCATCACGGTCGACAGGTCGCCGTTTATGAAGGCGGCGCGGGTGAGGTCAGCGACGCGCACCATGCGCGAGATCGTCTCGCGGCCGTCCTTGCCGGAAGCGAGGCGCTTCACCTTGGCGGCGACGATGTTCACCTCGTTGTCGTGTGGCAGGTAGTTCAGCGTGGTGACGATGGACCAGCGGTCCATCTGCGCCTGGTTGATCTGCTGCGTGCCGTGGTAGAGGCCAGTCGTATCGCCGAGGCCGACGGTGTTGGCCGTGGCGAACAGGCGGAAGGCGGGGTGCGGGCGGATGACGCGGCTCTGGTCGAGCAGGGTCAGGCGGCCGGAGGATTCCAGGACGCGCTGAATGACGAACATCACGTCCGGGCGGCCGGCGTCGTATTCGTCGAAGACGAGTGCGACATTGTGCTGGTAGGCCCAGGGCAGGATGCCGTCCTTGAATTCGGTGACCTGCAGGCCGTCCTTGACGACGATGGCGTCCTTGCCGACGAGGTCGATACGGCTGACATGGCTGTCGAGGTTGACGCGCACGCAGGGCCAGTTGAGGCGGGCGGCGACCTGCTCGATATGGGTCGACTTGCCGGTGCCGTGATAGCCGGAAACCATGACGCGGCGGTTGTGCGCAAAGCCTGCGAGGATGGCGAGGGTCGTTTCGCGGTCGAACAGGTAGTCCGGGTCGAGGTCCGGAACGTAGGCGTCCGCCTTGGAATAGGCCGGAACCCGCAGGTCCGTATCAATGCCGAAAACCTCCCGTACGGAAACAGTGGTGTCCGGGAGGTTGGAAATATCGAGATCCATCTTGCTCATCACGTCTCCGCGGGCGGCGGCCTTACCTCCACCCAAATCTATTGCACGCCAACTTTGCCTTTTGCTTGACCGCATTATACGCGGCCGGGCGCGATTCCGCCCGACTTCGCCAATGCTCTAGCAGAAGCCGGCCTGCTTTAACAATTGATATGCTTGGATGACCGCGCGAAAACGCTCTTCCGAGCCCCTGTCTCCACCATTTGCATCCGGGTGATGCTTTTTGACAAGCGTTTTATAGGCGGACTTGATGTCCTCCGTCGTCGCACTGGCCGAAAGGCCGAGCGTATCAAAGGCCTTGGCCTCCAGCGTCTTCAGTTTTCGCGCGCGCGGCTCCATGCGGGGGCCGCGGCCCTTGCCCTCGTTGAAGAAGCCGAAGGGGTCGCGGATGCGCTGGTTCGCCCCGGCCGTGCCGGAGCGCGCGGTACCCTGCGCCGGGCCGTTCTTGGCGGCCTTGTTGACGCCAATCGTCCAGGTCGGGCGGTGGCCGGTGATGGCTTCCTTCTGGTAGCGCGCGATCTCGCCGTCGGACAGGCCCGAGAAGTAGTTGTAGCCCTTGTTGTATTCCTTCACGTGCTCAAAGCAGAACATGAAATACTGCCCCTCGGCATTGCGGCCGACGGGTGCGCGATGCACGGCATTCTCCTCGCAGCCATCCCACTGACAGGTCGGCGCGGAACGTTCGGGACGCTCTACGCGCCGCTTCGTGCGGATGCGGTCGAAGTATTTGGAATCGAGTTTCATGGCGCACATTATGGGGTTGCGGAGGGCCCGCAACAAGAATTGACAAAGCGGATTGTTGCTGGCTTTGTGGGACTGTTTATCTGCGTCGCGGCCCCGCGTTCCCGGCTGCCGAAGGTTCCGCAATGTCCATGAAATCCAGCATGACCGCCAAGCTCGAAGCGGCCTTTTCGCCCGAGCGCCTCGAGGTCGTCAACGAGAGCCATCTCCATGCCGGCCACAAGCCGGAATTCACCGGCGAAGGCGAGACGCATATGCGCATCCGTATCGTCTCCTCGGCCTTCGCCGGCCTGAGCCGCCTGGCGCGCCACCGGGCGATCAACGAGGTGGTGAAGTCGGAGCTGGATGCGGGCCTGCATGCGCTCGCCATCGAGGCGGCGGCGCCCGACGAGCCGACGCGCTGGTGACTGCCGGCGGCTCCGAGCCGCGAGGCGTCAAGCGCCCGGCGGGCCGTGCTCGACCGGACGGATGCGCAGCCTGGTGATGCGGTTCTTCACCCGTTTCATGACAATGAAGCGCTTGCCGTAGAAGGTGAAGGCCTGCCGCTCCTCGGGGATCGATTTCGATTCGTGGATGACGAGGCCGGCGATGGTCGTCGCCTCCTCGTCGGGCAGGCTCCAGGAGAAGGCGCGGTTGAGGTCGCGGATCGAAACCCCGCCATCGACGACTAGCGAGCCGTCCGCCTCCTGCCGCACGCCCTGCATGTCGACGGCCTTTTCGTCGGAGATATCGCCGACGATCTCCTTCAGGATGTCCTGAAGCGTGACCACGCCCTGCACCTCGCCATACTCGTCCACCACGGTGGCGAAATGCTCCTGCCGGCGCAGGAATGCGGCGAGCTGCTCCTTCAGCGTCGTCGTGTCGGGCACGAACCAGGGCTTTTGCGCGACCCTGGTGATGTCGAGGTTCCTCGGTTCCACGCCGGGTTCCGTCAATGCGCGCAGGAGGTCCTTGGCATGGACGACGCCGACGATGTTGTCCACCGAGCCGGCCCAGAGGGGCATGCGCGTATAGGGGCTTTCCAGCACGGCCCTGACGATCTCTTCCGGCGGGTCACCGGCATTGAGCGCCCGCATGGCGGTGCGGTGGATCATGATGTCTGAGACTTCCAGCGCGTCGAGGTCGAGCCCGTTGCCGGTCCGCTCGCGCTCGGCCCTTGCGGCGCTCCCCTCACGGGAGGGCTGACCGGGCCGGCGCTCGCCGTCCGCCTCGCGCGTTCCCTCATGCGAGCGCCAGAGCGCGGCAATCGACGACCGCCGGCGATAGGCGAGGGCGGCGGCGATCAGGACGAGGACGAGAACGATCCACGGCCAGACGGGAGACGCAAGGGCGGTGGGCGTTTCGCCGGTCATTTCGGCAGCTTTTCCTTGAGGAAGGCGACGACTTCGGATTGCGGCACGTCGTCGGCGACGAAGGACTGGCCGATGCCGCGCGTCAGGATGAAGGTGAGCTTGCCGGCCTTGACCTTCTTGTCCTGCGCGATGGCGTCCATCAGCTTCTCGGCGGGCGGCAGGCCGCCCGGAATCTCGTCCATCGTGGTCGGCAGGCCGACCTCGCGCAGATGCGCCTCGACGCGCTTGCCGTCGTCGGGGCTGCAAAGGTTCATCCGGGCGGAAAACTGGTGGGCGAGCACCATGCCGATGGAGACGCCCTCGCCGTGGACGAGGCGGGCGCTGTCATATTGCGTCGCCGCTTCCAGCGCATGGCCGAAGGTGTGGCCGAGATTGAGGAGGGCGCGCTGGCCGTTCTCGCGCTCGTCGGCGGCGACGACATCCCCTTTCGCCTGGCAGCTCGTGGCGATGGCCGTAATGCGCGCCTCGCCGCCGGCGAAGACGTCGCGCCAGTTCTTCTCCAGCCAGTCGAAGAAGTCGGGCTTGTCGATCAGGCCGTATTTGGCCACTTCCGCATAGCCGGCGCGGAATTCGCGGGGCGAGAGCGTGTCGAGCACGTCGGTATCGGCGAGAACGAGGTCGGGCTGGTGGAAGACGCCGACGAGGTTCTTGCCGTGCGGCGAGTTGATGCCGGTCTTGCCGCCGACGGAGGAATCGACCTGCGCCAGCAGCGAAGTCGGCACCTGGATGAAGCGCGAGCCGCGGCGCACGATGCCGGCGGCAAAGCCGGTGAGGTCGCCGATGACGCCGCCGCCGAGCGCCACCACCGCGTCGTTTCGCTCGATGCGGGCGGCAAGCACGCTGTCGCAGACGCTGATCAGGTGCTCGAAGCTCTTGGTCTTCTCGCCGGCCGGCAGCACGAGCGAGACGGCCTCGATGCCTTCCGCCGCAAGCGCGGCCATGAAGCCGTCGAGATAGATCGGAGCAACGTGCGCGTCGGTGATGACGGCGATCTTGCGGCCCTTGAGGCGGCTTGCGATCTCGCGGCCGGCGGCAGCGATGAGGCCGGGGCCGATCAGGATATCGTAGGAGCGGTCGCCGAGGTCGACGCGCACGGTGCGGCGCGCGGTGGCAGTGGCAGTCATGATCATCTCGTCAGGGTTTGCGGGCGGCGGTGGTGATCGCGGTGAGCACCTCCTCCACCATGGTTTCCTTCTTCACGTCGCGCGACATCACGGTCAGATCGGCTTCCGCATAGATCGGGTAACGGGCATTCATGAGGTTTTCGAGCGTCTGGCGCGGGTTCTCCGTCTTCAGGAGCGGGCGGGTGTCGCGCTTGCTGACGCGCTCCCAGAGCACGTCGAGATCGGCTTTCAGCCAGACGGTGAGCCCGCCGCGCTTGATGTTGCGGCGGGTGTTCTCGTTGATATAGGCGCCGCCGCCGGTGGAGACGACACGCGGGCCGGAGCGCAGCAGCCGTTTGATGACGCGGGTTTCCAGCGCGCGGAACTCGGCCTCGCCATAGGCGGCGAAGAGATCGGTGATCGACATGCGCGAGACGCGCTCGATCTCGTGGTCGGAATCGACGAAGGGAATGCCGAGCGCCTGCGCCGTCATGCGGCCGATGGCCGATTTGCCGGCGCCCATCAGGCCGATCAGGACGAGGTTTCGCTTGCCGAGTGCGGCGCGGGCCTCGGCGGCGAGCGTGAGAGGGGCCTGGTCGATCAGCTCGGTCATGGCGTTTTCCGGGGTTTCGCTCCTTTCCGTATCGACAAAAGCGCCGGAAGCGTCAAGCCTGCGCGGTGTCGGAGGCTGCGGATGGCCGGCGCTTCGAGCCCGATCCGGGGCCCGCCGCCCTTGCGCTTGGCGGATGGCGAGGCGATATAGGGGGCATCGCCCCGGAGACAGCCATGCCCACCCTTTTCCGCTTCCTGTTCTTCTGCGCCGTGATCGTCGGATCGGTCTATGGCGTGATGGTGGCGCTGGTGACCTTCGTCGAGCCGACCGAGCGGGAAGTGACGATCCGTATCCCCTCCGAGCGGGTGAACCCGCCGCAATGAGGGACCCATCCGCACTCCAGGTTGAGTCCTTCCTCGAGATGATGAGCGCCGAGCGGGGCGCGGCGACGAACACGCTGCAATCCTACGAGCGCGACCTCGACGATGCGCGGTCCTTTCTCAACGAACGCGGCGTGCGCCTTGCCGAGGCGGCGCCGGACGATCTCAGGGCCTATCTCGGCCATCTCGCAAAACAGGGATTTGCCGCCTCCTCGCAGGCGCGGCGGCTTTCGGCGCTGCGGCAGTTCTTCAAGTTCCTCTATGGCGAGGGCCTGCGCGGCGACGATCCGACCGGCATCCTCGATGCGCCGAAGAAGGGGCGCTCGCTGCCCAAGACGCTGAGCGTCGACGACGTCACCCGCCTCATCGCACGGGCCGAGGCCGAGGCGCTGGAACCGGGCGGCAACCTTCTTCTCAAGCGGCGCATGCATCTGCTGGTCGAGCTTCTCTATGCGACGGGCCTGCGCGTCACCGAGCTGGTCTCGCTGCCGGCGAGCGTTCTGGCGCAGACGGGGCGCTTCCTCATCGTGAAGGGCAAGGGTAACAAGGAGCGCATGGTGCCGCTGTCGCGTGCCGCCGTCTCGGCGCTGGAGGCCTATGGCGTGGTGCTCGCGGCGGCGATCGGCGACGATCCGGCGGCCGGCGACTTCCTCTTTCCGGCCGAGAGCAAGGAGGGGCACCTGCCCCGCCAGGTCTTCGCCCGCGACCTCAAGGCGCTGGCCGGGCGGGCGGGGATCAGGGCCGAGACGCTTTCGCCGCACGTCCTTCGCCATGCCTTCGCCAGCCACCTCCTGCAGAACGGCGCGGACCTGCGCGCCGTGCAGGAATTGCTGGGACACTCGGACATTTCCACGACACAAATCTATACGCATGTGCTGGAAGAACGGCTGCACCAGCTCGTTCAAACCCATCACCCTCTTGCCAAACAGGCAAAAAAACCGGATTAGGACCCCTCCCGCTCGCGACTGGCCCCTGGCCGAGCGCAGCCTGGCGCGGTTTGAGCAAACGATCGGAAACGCATCTCATGCACAACTACCTCGATTTCGAAAAGCCCATCTCGGATCTCGAAGGCAAAATCCACGAGTTGAGAAAGCTTGCGGAAGAAGATGAGAGCATCGACACGAGCGACGAGATCGGCCGGCTGGAAGTGCGCGCCCGCGAGGCGATGGCCGACATCTATGCCAAGCTCAGCCCCTGGCAGAAGACGCAGGTCGCGCGCCATCCGCAGCGTCCGCATTTCGTCGACTATGCCGCGCAGCTTTTCGAGGAATTCACGCCGCTTGCCGGCGACCGCAAGTTCGCCGAGGACGAGGCGATCCAGGCCGGCCTCGGCCGGTTCCGCGGCGAGGCTGTCGCCATCATCGGCCAGGAAAAGGGCAACGACACCAAGTCGCGCCTCAAGCACAATTTCGGCAGCGCCCGGCCGGAAGGCTACCGCAAGGCGATCCGCGTCATGGAAATGGCCGACCGCTTCGGCCTGCCGATCGTCACGCTGATCGATACGGCCGGCGCCTATCCGGGCATCGGCGCGGAAGAGCGCGGCCAGGCGGAAGCCATCGCCCGCTCCACCGAGATGTGCCTCAATGTCCGCGTGCCGATCGTCTCCGTCGTTCTCGGCGAGGGCGGCTCGGGCGGCGCGATCGCGATCGCCACGGGCGACCGGGTCTACATGCTGGAACATGCGATCTATTCGGTGATCTCGCCGGAAGGCGCGGCCTCCATCCTCTGGCGCGATTCCACCCGCGCCAAGGAAGCGGCGAGCAACATGAAGATCACGTCGGAGGACCTGAAGGCCCTCGGCGTCATCGACGGCATCATTCCCGAGCCGGTCGGCGGCGCGCATCGCGATCCGGCCGCCGTCATCGGCCGCACCGGCGAGGTGATCGCGGCCGCGTTGAAGGAGCTTTCGGCCAAGCCGGGCGACCAGCTTCGCAAGGATCGCCGCCAGCGCTACCTGAATATCGGCCGCCAGCTCTGATCCGCTGGCGGCGCCGGGCACTCTTTCGCCCCATCTCGGCCACAATCCTTGTGTGTGAAGGGGCTGCGGTCGTCCGGCAGTCTCGCGAAAGAATTCCCGGTTAAGAGTTTATGAAGTATAAGCCGGTTACGACTGCGCGTCCCGCCCTGCCAGCGCGACGGCTCGCGATCTGACGATAGTTCACGGACCCTTGCATGCGCCTCACCGTTCTTGCCGCCGTTTCGCTTCTCGCCGTGGTCACCGCGGGATGCACCAATGAGACGCTCGATTCGTTCGACAAGGTCGACGTCGACATCTCCAAGGTATCCAGCAAGACCGGCTACCAGCTTTCGCCGGCGGTGCTGACCAAGTTCTCCAGGATGAACATCGACCGGTCCTCGCCGATCATGCTGCGTATCCTGAAGGAGGAGGGGCGGCTGGAGGTCTGGAAGGCCGACCGTTCCAACCGCTTCCAGATGGTGCGCAATTACAAGATCTGCGCCTGGTCCGGCAAGCTCGGCCCGAAGACGAAGGAAGGCGACCGTCAGGCACCGGAGGGATTCTATCCGCTCTCGCGCGGCCAGATGAACCCGAATTCGAGCTATTATCTCGCGATCAACACCGGCTTCCCCAACACCTATGACCGCGCCAACAAGGCGAGCGGCACCAATCTGATGATCCATGGCGCCTGCTCCTCGTCGGGCTGCTATTCGATGACCGACGAGCAGATGCTCGAGATATTCGCCTTCGCGCGCGACGCCTTCGACGGCGGGCAGAAGACGATCCAGCTCCAGGCCTTTCCCTTCCGCATGACCGCGGAGAACATGGCGCGTCACCGCGACAATCCGAACATCGAATTCTGGAAGATGCTGAAAGTCGGCTGGGATCATTTCGAGATCACCAAGCGGCCGCCGGAAGTGAATGTCTGCGAAGGCAAGTATGTCTTCAACCAGCAGGCCGACAAGCCCTTCTCGCCGGCCGGCGCCTGCCCGGCGATGACGACGCCCTCCTCGCTGGAGGTCGCGCTTTCGAGCTACAACAAGACCTATGCCACGGCCTATGCCAAGGCGATGAGCAAGTACCAGGGCACCGTCTGGGTCGAGCCCTCGGAAGCCCAGCGCAAGGCGATCGTCGCCGATCAGCGCAAGGGCCGCGAGCTGGCCTATGCGCCGACGGGCAATTCGCTCGATGCAGGCAAGCTGATGACGGAGCGCGAGATCGAGGCGCAGAAGCGCAAGGCCGAGGAGGCCGAAAAGCGCAAGCTCGAAGCGGAAGAGCGCGCCAGGCAGGCTGTCGAGCAGGCCAGGCTCGATGCCGAGCAGAAGAAGGTCAAGGAAGCGCAAGACCTCGCGGCGGACGTCGCCGCCGAGAAGGCGCAGAAGCAGGCTAGGGGCGCTGGCGCTCTCCCGGTTCCGGAAGAAAACCCCGGGGTGACGGTCGCCGAGAAGCCGGAGAAGAAGCCGTTCTGGAAGCTCTGGACCGCCAAGGAAGAGCAGCCGGCCAAGGCTGTGCCCGTCGCGGAAGCCTCGCAGCAGGCCGGCGAGGCGAAGTCCGGTGCCGTCCAGCAGGCGCAGAAGGACGCGCGTATCCCGGCCACCGCGGCAAGCGTCGAAAAGGCGAAGAAGCCGGCGGATGCGGCCGGCGCGCAGCCTGTGCCGGAAGAAAACCCCGCCGTCGAGGTCGTGGAGCAGACGCCGAAGAAGCCCTTCTGGAAGTTCTGGCAGAAATGAGTTCCCCGGCGAGCGATGTCGAGGTCTACGATCTGCGCGGCCTGAAATGCCCGTTGCCAGTGATGAAGGCGCGCAAGCGCCTTTCGACCATGGCCGCCGGTGCCGGTCTCTGGGTCGAGACGACCGATCCGCTTGCCGTCATCGACATTCCCCATTTCTGCCGGGAGGACGGCCATCTGCTCGAGGCGAGCGAGCGCGTCGAGGCAGGGCACCGTTTCCTGATCCGCAAGAAGGCCTGATCTAGAGCAATTCCAGCAAAAGTGCGAAGCGGTTTTGCGTCCGGGATTGCGTAAAAACAAATAGTTAGAGCGTTTTCGCGATTCGGAGAAAAGCGGAAATGCTCTAGAGTTTCAGGCCGGGTATGGCGAGCGGGTTGTCGGCAAGCGCCGCGCGGTCCGGGCGGTCGATCTTCGGCGTGCCTGTGAAGGCATCGAAAAGATCGCGCACGAAGGCTTCCGGCAGGTCCCTGGTGATCAGCACCAGCCGCGTGCGGCGATCATGGGGGTCCGGCCAGGCGGCGAGCCGCTCCGGCGGATGGAAGACGCTCTGCACCCCCTGCAGCACCAGCGGACGCTCCGGACTGTTGCTCATCAGCACGATGCCCTTCATGCGCAGCAGCTTTTCGCCGTGGGCCGAGCGCAGGAGGTCGATGAACATTTCCAGCGCCATCGGGTCCACGGGACGGTCATGGACGATGCTGAACGAGCGGATCGTCGCATCGTGCCGCGTCACGTCATGGGCGTGCTGATGGTGGTCATGATCGTGGCCGTGATGGTGATGCCCGTGCTCATGGTGATGATGGTGGCCGTGCGCCTCCTCGTGCAGCCAGCGGCTGACGTCCGGGATCTTGCTGCCGGGATCGTAGAGGCCGTTGGCGAGAAGATCGGGGCCGGCCAGGCCGGGCGTGTCGACATCGGCGACCGCGGCGCGCGGGTTGAGCGCGGCGATCTCCCGTCTGACGGCGGCGAGCGTTTCGGTGTCGGCAAGCGAGGTCTTGCTGATCAGCACGCGGTCGGCGACGGCGACCTGCTTGACCGCCTCGGGATGGCTGGCGAGCGTCGGGAGGCCGTTGACGGCATCGACCACGGTGATCACGCCGTCGAGGCTGAAGGACTGGGAGAGGATGGGGTTGCCCATGACGGCCTGGAGCACCGGAGCGGGATCGGCAAGGCCGGTCGTCTCGATCACGATGCGCTTCAGCGGCTGGATCTTGCCGGTCTGCATGCGGTCCATCAGGTCGGCGAGCGTATCGACGAGCTCGCCGCGGATCGTGCAGCAGAGGCACCCGTCGGAAAGCTCGATGATGCCGTCGCCCGACTGCTCGACGAGCAGGTGGTCGATGCCGACCTCACCGAACTCGTTGATGATGACGGCCGTGTCGGTGAGCGTCGGGTCCTTCAGGAGGCGATTGAGCAGGGTCGTCTTGCCGGCTCCGAGAAAGCCGGTCAAGACGGAAACCGGCACGCGCCGCTCGGCAAGGGTCATGATCATTCGTCCTGTCAGAAAGTCGGCCGCGGGATCGGGATCGGCACGTTGACCATATCGCCGATGTCGCCGGCGGCAACCTGTTCGCCGGCCACCGGCTTTTCCTCCTCGCCGGCCATCAGCCCGGCATAGACGAGCCTCAGGGGCCGGCTCACCTCATGGATATAGGGCGAGGTCAGCTTCTGGCGACCGGCCTCATCGCGGCCCTCGCTGCGTATCTTGGCGGCGTGCTTGGAGCAGATCTCGGCGGAGATGTCGGCGACTGTGTCGCGCGTCTCGCCATAGGGGCGGAGCTGGCCGAGCGTCGGCACGTTGCCAGCCCGCGTCGTCAGGCCCTTCTGCAGCATGCCGGCGGAGATGTCGGCGCGGGCGCCCAGGCTCTCGGAGCCGAGCACCACGGAGACGACGCTGCGGCCGTTGCGGGTCGCCGAGGAGACCTGGTTGAAGCCCGACGCGCAGATGAACCCGGTCTTCATGCCGTCGGCGCCGTCGAAGCGGCCGATCAGCATGTTGTAGTTCGGATATTGCTTCTTGCCGGTGGTGAAGCCCTCGAGCGCGAAATAGTGGGCATATTGTGGGAACTCACGCTTCAGCGTCACGGCGAGAACGGCAAGGTCGCGCGCCGTCGTGTACTGGCCCTTGCCGGGCAGGCCGTGCGGATTGATGAAGTGCGACGAGCTCATGCCGATGCGGGCGGCTTCCGCGTTCATGCGGTCGACGAAGCCCTGTTCCGAGCCGCCGACCGATTCGGCGAGGGCGACGGCGACGTCGTTGGCCGACTTGACGAGAATGATCTTCATCGCGCTGTCGAGCGTCATCTTCTGGCCGGGCTTGAAATACATCTTGCTCGGCGGTTCGGCGGCCGCGTTCTTGCTCATGACGACGGGGCTTTCCAGCGTCTTCTCGCCGGCCTTGATGGCGCGGAAGACCGTATAGGCCGTCATCAGCTTGGTGAGCGAGGCCGGATACCAGCGCTGGAACGCATCTTCGTGCTCGATGACCTTCAGCGTGTTGACGTCCACCAGCATGCGGGGATTGGCCGCGGCACCGCCTGCCGCAAGGGACGTGGTGAGCAACAGGGCGGAGCCCAGAAACCATGCGCTCCGGCGCGTCGTTCGTCCGTTCATCTGCAAAGGCCTGTCCTCGAAATCGGGAGTTGTCTCGAACCGTCGCCCTATTTAACCTATATGGCATCGAGATGGCAAAGCCGTCGAACACCGGTGGCCGACTTTCAGGCCGAAATCACAGGAAGTGTTGCATGCCCGTTCTGAACCGTGCCGCAGAATTGCAGGATGAAATCGCCGGGTGGCGCAGGCACCTGCACCGGGAGCCGGAATTGCTCTTCGCCGTGGAGAAGACCGCTGCCTTCGTCGCGGAAAAGCTGCGCGAATTCGGCGTTGACGAGGTGGTGACGGGTATCGGCCGCACCGGCGTCGTCGGCATCATTCGCGGGAAGGGCGAGGGACGCACCATCGGCCTGCGCGCCGACATGGACGCGCTGCCGATCGACGAGACGAGCGGCAAGCCCTGGTCCTCCACCGTCAAGGGCAAGATGCATGCCTGCGGCCATGACGGCCATACGGCGATGCTGCTCGGCGCGGCGAAGTACCTTGCCGAAACGCGGAATTTCACCGGCAATGTCGCGGTCATCTTCCAGCCGGCTGAAGAGGGCGGTGGCGGCGGTAACGAGATGGTCAAGGACGGCATGATGGAGCGATTCGGCATTGCCGAGGTCTACGGCATGCACAACCTGCCCGGCCTGCCGGTCGGCGCCTTCGGCACACGCCCCGGTGCGATCATGGCGGCGACGGATGAGTTCAACATCAAGGTAAAGGGCCGCGGCGGCCATGCGGCGCTGCCGCACAAGACGGTCGATCCCATCGTCATCGGTGCGCAGGTCGTGACGGCGCTGCAGACCATCGTCTCGCGCGTCGCCGACCCCATCGCCTCGCTCGTCGTGTCCGTCACCAAGTTCAATGCGGGCTTTGCCCACAATGTCATTCCCGAGGAAGCGCAGCTTGCCGGCACGGTGCGCACGCTGAGTCCGGAGATGCGCGAGGAGGCGGAGGCCCGCATCCGGCAGATCTGCGCCGGTCTTGCCGCCGCCCACGGCGCGGAGATCACCGTCGCTTATCACCGCAACTATCCCGTCACCGTCAACCATCCGGAAGAGACTGGCCACGCGGTCGACGTGGCGCGCGGCATCGCCGGCGAGGCGGCGGTCCATGCCGCGCTCGATCCGATGATGGGCGGGGAGGACTTTTCCTACATGCTGCTCGCCCGGCCGGGTGCCTTCATCTTCGTCGGCAACGGCGATACCGCCGGCCTGCACCACCCCGCCTACGATTTCAACGACGACGCCATCCCGCATGGCGTGACCTACTGGGTCAAGCTTGCCGAAAGCCGGCTTGCCGCCTGACGCGAAGGCCCGGCTGCCGGAGCGGCAGCCGGGTACCTCGGGAGGATGTTGCCGGCGATCAGCCGCAGACCTTGATCTTCTTGACGACCAGGTTGCCCCACTTGTTGTAGTGCTTCACCTTCTTCCAGTAGCAGTCGTAGCCATAGTCGTCATAGACGGTGACATAGCCGCCATTGCCCCAGCCATGACCGTGGCCGTGTCCCCAGCCGTGGCCATGGCCATGACCGAAGCCGAAACCGATGGAAAGGCCGCCGGCCTGCGAGGGGGCGGCGAAGGAAAGCGCTGCGAGGGTTGCGACGGCAGCGGACAGGATGAACTTGCGCATGGGACATTCTCCTCTGGGTTCAGGGGATGGAGCCATCTCCATCCGATGACCCAAATGTCTCACGTTCCCGCCCGCCGGGCTGTTCCGCAGGGAACTCGGCGAGAAGGCACCGAAAATCGCTTGGCTTAGGCGCGCGGCTTTTGTATGGGTGCAGTCAGTGGTCCCGTAGCTCAGCAGGATAGAGCACCAGATTCCTAATCTGGGGGTCCCGCGTTCGAATCGCGGCGGGATCACCATTTTTTCGAAGAGGATTGTCAGACGTCCTCCGTCTCGCGCTCGGGCGTGACGACGCGCGGCTTTGCGCGCACGGCGGGGACGATGGAGGACTTTGCGACGACCTTCGGCTGCGGGGCCTTCATGCCGAGCATGTTGCGGATGCGGTCCGAGACCAGCGGACGGAAGCGGCTGGCGCGGAAGGGCATGTCGACGGCGCCGTAGCCTTCCGGGCCGTCGTCGTTGCCGCGATAGAGCTCCATCAGCTTGATGCCGTAGAAGTCGCCGTCGACATAATGGCGGTAGTGGCCGGCCCAGCGGACCGTATAGATCTGGCCCTTGCGGATGCCCTGGTCGATGGAGACGTTCTTGAAGCGGTCGTTGATGCAGACCACCTTCTGGCCGACGCGGAATGTGGGCATGCGCTTCTCTCCCCGGTGCTGCCTCAGCCGGACTTGCGGCAGGCGATGCCCGGCGCGTTCTCGCCGCGGGTGAGGTCGTAGAGCGTCGCCTCGTCGCCCTTGGTCCACCATTCGTAATCGCCGCCGGCATATTTCGCGCCGGAGGCGGCCATGACGTTCGCGGCGATGACGGTCTCCTCGCCGATCCGCACGACGGCCAGCGAATTGGCGCCGACATTGATATATTCGACGCTGATGCGCTGATCGGCGTCGCACTGGTAGTTCAGCGTCTCGCGCACCACGCTCTGTTCCGGTCCCGGCAGGCGGATGACGATGTCGGTGTTGTTCTTGAGGCCGGCGAGGCGGATCGCCGGGGCGCCCTCCTTGCCCGTCAGGTGCAGGATGCCGTTTTCGAGCTTCCAGGAGGTGACGGTGCCGAGCGCGTCGAAGAACTTCTGCTCCTGGTCCATGATGGCCGGGGCGCACATCTTGCGCGTGGCGGCGGCAGGAGCGAAGGCGATGCTGCCATTCTGCACCTTCAGCTTGCCGCGATAGGTGTTGCAGCCGCCATTGCCGCCATAGGAGCCGTCCGGCTTGATCTCGAGCGTCGTCTGCAGGTTGTCTATGACACCGTTGCCGCCGATGTCCTCGGCCAGCCAGGTGCCGCCCAGACCGCCCGGGACCGGCTCGTCGGCATAGGCCGGAACTGCCGCCAAAAAGGCAAGGCAGGCGAGGGTCCATGTTCTCAGGCGTCGGTGCACGAATTTCTCCAATCGCGTCAGCGCGGAATGCCGCTTCGCCGGGACGTTATGGCCGTCCGGGTGAAAAGGTCAAGCCGTGGGTTCCAGAACAGGGGCCGTGCCTTCGCTTTACAGCATTTCGATGACTTGTTGCAGGCGTCTTTCGCCTGTAGAGCCTTTTGCTCGATAACAAGAAAAGCGCGGAAATCACCATGGCTCCCGATGCGCGGCCGAAGCGCCGCATTACCATTCTCGGCTCGACAGGCTCCATCGGCACCAGCACGCTCGACGTGGTGCGCCAGCTCGGCGGGCGCGAGCGCTACGAGGTGCTGGCGCTGACCGGCAACGGCAATGTCGATCTTCTCGCCGCACAGGCGAAGGACTGCGGCGCGCGCATGGCGGTGACGGCGGACGAGAGCCGCTACGGCGCGCTCAAGGATGCTCTTTCCGGCAGCGGCATCGAGGCGGCGGCCGGGCGCGCGGCGCTGCTGGAGGCGGCCTCGGCGGATGCGGACTGGGTGATGGCGGCCATCGTCGGCACGGCCGGCCTTGCGCCGACGCTGGCGGCGGCCAGGAAAGGCGCGGATATCGCCCTTGCCAACAAGGAATGCCTCGTCTCGGCCGGTGACCTCTTCGTAAAGGCGGTGGCGGAAGGCGGCGGGCGGCTCATTCCCGTCGACAGCGAGCACAGCGCGATCTTCCAAGCGCTGGAGGACGACCAGCGCCATGCCGTCGAGCGTATCGTGCTGACAGCATCCGGCGGTCCCTTCCGCACCTGGAGCCGCGAGCAGATGGCGGGCGTGACGGCCGATATCGCGCGGGCGCATCCCAACTGGTCGATGGGCCTCAAGATCTCCATCGGCAGCGCCTCCATGTTCAACAAGGCGCTGGAGATGATCGAGGCGAAGCATCTCTTCGACGTCAGGCCGGACCAGATCGAGGTGGTGGTGCATCCGCAGTCGATCATCCATTCCATGGTCGGCTATGTCGACGGCTCGGTGCTGGCGCAGCTCGGCGCGCCGGACATGCGCACGGCCATCGGCTACGCGCTGACCTATCCCGAGCGCTCGCCGCTCAATGTCGACCGGCTTGATTTCGCGAAGCTCGCGCGGCTCGATTTCGAGGCGCCGGACGAGGTGCGCTTCCCGGCGCTGAGGCTGGCCCGCACGGCGCTCGAGCGCGGCGGGTTGCAGGGCGCGGTGATGAATGCGGCCGAGGAGGTGGCGTTCCATGCCTTCGTCGCGGGGCGCATCGGCTTCCTCGCCATGGCCGATATCGCCGAAGCGGCGATGGACAGGCTCAGCCACCTGCCGCCGGCCTCCTCCATGGATGATGTCTTCGCCGGAGACGAAGAAGCCCGGCGGGTGGCCGCCGGGCTCGTCGGATAACTCCTTGCTGTAAGCCGCCTGTCAGGCGACGGCGCGGGCCAGCGCACAGCGCGACCAGAGCGCATGCAGCGCGCCGACGAGATGCTCGATATCGCCGTCCGTGTGCAGCGGCGTCGGTGTGATGCGCAGGCGCTCGGTCTTCTTCGGCACGGTCGGGTAATTGATCGGTTGGACGTAGACGCCGAAATTGTCGAGCAGCAGGTCCGAGATCCATTTGCACTTGGAGGCGTCGCCCACCATCACCGGCACGATATGGCTGGGATTCGGCATGTGCGGGATGCCATTGCGGTCGAGCGCCGCGCGCAGCTTGCGCACGCGCTCCTGGTGGGCGACGCGCTCGGCCTGGCTTTCCTTCAGGTGGCGGATCGAGGCGAGCGCGCCGGCGGCGAGCGTCGGCGGCAGCGCCGTCGTGAAGATGAAGCCGGAGGCGAAGGAGCGGACGAAGTCGCAGAGCGCCGCCGAGCCGGTGATATAGCCGCCCATGACGCCGAAGGCCTTGCCGAGCGTGCCTTCGATGACCGTGAGGCGGTGCATCAGGCCTTCACGCTCGGCGATGCCGCCGCCGCGCGGGCCGTACATGCCGACGGCGTGCACTTCATCGAGATAGGTCATCGCGCCGTATTTGTCGGCGAGGTCGCAGATTTCCTTGATGGGAGCGATGTCGCCGTCCATCGAATAGACCGATTCGAAGGCAATCAGCTTCGGCGCCCTCGGGTCGGCGGCGGCGAGCTTGGCTTCGAGGTCCTTGAGGTCATTGTGCTTCCAGATGACGCGCTCGCATTTCGAATGGCGGATGCCCTCGATCATCGAGGCGTGGTTCCCGGCATCGGAGAAACAGATCATGCCGGGAATCTTCGAACAGAGCGTGCCGAGCGCGGCCCAGTTGGACACATAGCCCGAGGTGAAGAGCAGGGCCGATCCCTTGCCGTGCAGATCGGCGAGTTCCTGTTCCAGAAGCACGTGATAATGGTTGGTGCCGGAGATGTTGCGGGTGCCGCCGGCACCGGCGCCACACTGGTCGATGGCGAGTTTCATCGCCTCGACGACCTTCGGATGCTGGCCCATGCCGAGATAGTCGTTGGAACACCAGACCGTGACGTCCTTCGGGCCTTCCGACGTGTGGCGCGTCGCCTTGGGGAAACTGCCCTTGTGGCGCGCGAGGTCGGCAAAGACACGATAGCGGCCTTCCTGATGCAGGCTGTCCAGCTCGTTCTTGAAGAAAGTCTCGAAGTCCATCCAGAGTCTCCAGTCCGGCGAAATCCCGGACATCATCGTCATTGGCCGTCGTTCATCGGCTACACCCGGCCCGGCTTCGCCGCAATGCGATACGCTGCGGCAAATCGCGCCACCTTTGAACCATTCCAATGTATACTAGGCGCCCAAAGGCCATTTCCTGTTGATGCATGTCAAGTCTGCATGAAAAAAGGGCGGCCTCAACCGCCCTTTTGGCCGAACTGTTTCAAGTTTTGCGACGGTATCAGGTTGCCGCGACCGCGCGCTTGGCCATGACCTTCACGAGGTTCGCACGGTACTCTGCGCTGCCGTGGATATCCGAGAGGAGGTCGGCTGCATCCACCGCGACGCCGGCCGCCGCATCCGCCGACCAGTTGGCGGCAAGCGCCGCCTCCAGCCCGGCATGGCGGAAGACGCCGTTGGAACCGGCCCCCGTCACCGCCACCCGCACGCCGCCGTCCGACGCCTTCGCCACGAAGACGCCGGCCATGGCGTAGCGCGAGGCCGGGTTGGGGAATTTTGAATAGGCGGCCTTCGCCGGAGCCTCGAAGGTCACCGCGACGACGATCTCGCCATCCTCCAGTGCCGTCTCGAAGAGGCCGGTGAAGAAGGCGTCGGCGGGGATTTCCCGCGTGCTGGTGACGATGGTCGCCCCCAGCGCCAGCATAGCGGAGGGGTAGTCCGCCGCCGGGTCGTTGTTGGCGATGGAGCCGCCGATCGTGCCCATATGGCGCACATGCGGGTCACCGATATGAGAGGCGAGATGGCAGATCGCCGGGCAGACGGCCTTCAGTTCCGCTGAGGTCGAGACCTCGTAATGCGTCGTGCCCGCGCCGATGCGCACCCGGTTGCCGCTCACCGATATGCCCTTGAGCTCGGGAACGTGGCGCAGGTCCACGAGGTCGGAGGGCGCGGCGAGCCGCTGCTTCATCGTCGGGATCAGCGTCATGCCGCCGGAGACATATTTCGCCTCGTCGGAGGACGATTGCAGCTTGACCGCGTCGGCAACGGAGGACGCGCGATGGTAGTTGGTTGCGTACATGGCGTCCTCCCGTCAGTTGCTTGCCGCCAGCGCCGCCCAGACCTTCTGGGGTGTCGCGGGCATATCGAGGTCGTTGTTGCCGATGGCGTCGGTGATGGCGTTCATCAGCGCTGGCGGGGAGCCGATGGCGCCCGCCTCGCCGCAGCCCTTGATGCCGAGCGGGTTGTTCGGGCAGGGCGTGATCTGGTGTGAGACCTGGAAGGAGGGCAGGTCGTCGGCGCGCGGCATGGTGTAGTCCATGTAGCTGGCCGTCAGGAGCTGGCCGGTTTCGGGATCGTAGTGCACGCCTTCCAGCAGCGCCTGGCCGATGCCCTGCGCGATGCCGCCATGCACCTGTCCTTCGACGATCATCGGGTTGATGATGTTGCCGAAGTCGTCGGCGGCGACGAACTGCACGATCTTGGTCTTGCCCGTTTCCGGGTCGATCTCGACCTCGCAGATGTAGCAGCCGGCCGGGAAGGTGAAGTTGGCCGGATCGTAGAAGGCGCCTTCCTTCAGCCCCGGCTCCATGCCGGAGGGCAGGTTGTGCGCGGTATAGGCGGCGAGCGCCATCTGGAACCAGGGCACCGACTTGTCGGTGCCGGCGACCTTGAGTGCGCCGTTCTCGACGACGATGTCACTCTCGTCGGCTTCCATCAGATGGGCGGCGATCTTCTTGGCCTTGGCCTCCACCTTGTCAAGCGCCTTGACCACGGCGGACATGCCGACCGCGCCGGAACGCGAGCCGTAGGTGCCCATGCCCATCTGCACCTTGTCCGTGTCGCCGTGGACGATGGAGACGCTGTCGATCGGTACGCCGAAGCGGTCGGCGACGAGCTGGGCGAAGGTCGTCTCGTGGCCCTGGCCGTGGCTGTGCGAGCCGGTCAGGACCTCGATGGTGCCGACGGCATTGACGCGCACCTCCGCCGATTCCCAGAGGCCGACGCCCGCGCCGAGCGAGCCGACGGCTGCCGACGGCGCGATGCCGCAGGCCTCGATATAGCAGCTCATGCCGATGCCGCGTTTCATGCCGCGGCTGGCGGCCTCGGCCTTGCGGGCCGGGAAGCCGTTCCAGTCGGCGGCGGCCATCGCCGCTGCCAGCGAGGCCTCGTAGTCGCCGGCGTCGTAGTTCATGATGACCGGCGTCTGGTGCGGGAAGGAGCGGATGAAGTTGATGCGGCGAAGCTCCGCCGGCGAGACGCCGAGCTCGCGAGCCGCCGTCTCCATGGTGCGTTCCAGCAGGTAGGTCGCCTCCGGCCGGCCGGCGCCGCGATAGGCGTCGACGGCGACCGTGTTCGTGTAGACGGCGCGAACATTGGCGTGGATGGCCGGGAAATTGTACTGGCCGGAGAGCAGCGTCGCATAGAGATAGGTCGGCACGGCCGAAGAGAAGAGCGACATATAGGCGCCGAAATTGGCGATGGTATCGACCTTCAGCGCCGTGACGCGGTTGTTCGCGTCGAAGGCCATCTTGACCGTCGAGACATGGTCGCGGCCATGGGCGTCGGTGAGGAAGGCTTCGGTGCGGTCGCTCGTCCATTTCACCGGAACGCCGGATCGCTTCGAGGCCCAGAGACAGACGATTTCTTCCGGATAGATATAGATCTTCGAGCCGAAGCCGCCGCCGACATCGGGGGCGATGACGCGAAGCTTGTTTTCCGGCGCGACATTGTAGAAGGCGCTCATGACGAGGCGCGCGACATGTGGGTTCTGGCTCGTCGTGTAGCAGGTATAGTGATCCTCAGCCGAATCGTAGATGCCGAGGGCGGCGCGCGGCTCCATCGGGTTCGGCGCGAGGCGGTTGTTGACGATCTTCATCTCGGTGACATGGGCTGCCGCAGCAATGGCCGCATCCGTCGCGGCGCTGTCGCCGATCTCCCAGTCATAGATGAGGTTGCCGGGGGCTTCCGGGTGGAGCTGCGGCTGGCCGGGCTCCAGCGCTTTCACGGCGTCGGTGACGGCGGGCAGGACTTCGTAGTCGACGACGACGGCCTCGGCCGCATCGCGCGCCTCGCCGACGCTGTCGGCGACCACCACGGCCACCGCATCGCCGACATAGCGCACCGTGTCATGGGCGATGGGCCGCCAGGCCCCCATCTTCATGGGCGAACCGTCCTTGGAATGGATCATCCAGCCGCAGATGAGGTTGCCGATGCCGTCGTCCAGCATCTGCTTGCCGTTGAGCACGGCGATGACGCCCGGCATGTCCTCCGCCGCCGACGTATCGATGCCCTTGATCCTCGCATGCGCATGGGGCGAGCGCACGAATGCGGCATAGCGCATGCCGGGCACGGACATGTCGTCCGTGTAGCGCCCCTTGCCGGTGAGAAACCTCTTGTCTTCCTTTCGCGCGACCCGCGCGCCGATGCCTTCGACACCCATCTTCATCTCCTCCAGAGAAGTGAGGCAGCAGGCGCGAGCCAATAGGCGTCAGGGATTTCACCGCCGCGCAATTGGCCGCCCTATTGGCTACTGCCTATTGCCTAACGCCTATTCCGCTGCCTGCCGGCCCGCCGCGCCCATTTCTTCGGCGGCGGCGAGGATGGCCTTCACGATATTGTGGTAGCCGGTGCATCGACAGATATTGCCTTCGAGGTTCTCGCGAACCGTCTTTTCGTCGAGCTTGCCGCCATGGCGGCCGATCATGTCGACCGCCGTCATCACCATGCCGGGCGTGCAGAAGCCGCATTGCAGGCCATGATTGGCCTTGAAGGCGGCCTGCACGGGATGCAGCTCGCCATTGGCCGCAAGGCCCTCAATGGTGAGGATTTCGGAGCCGGCGGCCTGGGCCGCGAGGATGGAACAGCTTTTCACGGCCTTGCCGTCCATATGCACGACGCAGGCGCCGCACTGGGACGTATCACAGCCGACATGGGTTCCGGTAAGACTGAGCTGGTCGCGCAGGAAATGCACAAGCAGCGTGCGGTCCTCGCACTCCTTGCTCACCTTTCGACCGTTGACGGTCATTGCCACTTTCGCCATTCGTTCCTCCCTGGCGGTTCATGCACCGCTGGGCCGTTCGATCCGACGTAACATGCAGCGGGCGTCCTCACGACGCGGGCCCTGGATCTGACGACGCCAGCCTTGTCTTCGCATGCATCTGTGTCTTCGCATGCATCTGTTCCGTTGCGACGGGAATTCCTCCTCCGCCGACGCAACCCCAACAATCATATCATTTGATGTTTTGTCCCGGTGATCAACCGGTACTTTCGGGGGGAGGCGAAATTTCTCGTGAGCGTTTGCCTGAAAGGCCTGTCAGGACGAAACGGAAACGCTGTTTATTCGCGCCATAAAAAAATACTTTCCGGCCATGGACTTCCCTATTTCAAGCGATATTTTCATCGTCGGACAGACCTGACCGTCGTGCACGGCCCCGGTATGTTGCTGAGTAGAAGGGGACTGGGTGGACCCGGAAAACCGGGCTGCCGTTCAACTTTGGAGAAGGTTCATGAAAAAAGTCATTGCGCTCGTTCTGGTCGGTATGGCCGTTGCCAGCTGCACGCAGACGGAAAAGGGTGCGGGTATCGGCGCCGTATCCGGCGCGATCATCGGCGGTGCCGTCACTGGAAATGTCCGTGGTGCGGCCGTCGGTGCGGCCATTGGTGGCGTTTCCGGCGCCGTGATCGGTAGCGTTTCCGATCAGCCCGGCCAGTGCTACTACCGGGACCGCTACGGTCGCCGTTATATCGACCGCTGCCCGCGCGACTATTATTGATCGCCAAAGGCTGCAACCTATGCGAAGCCCCGGAGGTTCTCCGGGGCTTTTGCGTGCCCGCCGCCGGCATAAAATCGCCGGCAGCGCTTCAAATCTCGGGCGCCTGCGTGTAAAACCGCCGTTAACATTACGGAAAACCTAACGCGTTAGGGTCTTTTCCTGCCTGAGAGCTCCGGATGGATCGGAGCGCCTGAAGTCCGTGTCGGAAGCCGTTCGTGCACCGCACCTTAAGGAGAAAGGCGACGGATAGCTGCGGATGCGGGATAAAGTGAACCGGCCGGAAAAGAGTTTTGCGTTTCTGAAGGCTGGCACCGCCCTCGCGGTCGCCGCAGCGCTTGCCTGTGGTCCGCTGGCCGTGGAGCGCGCCTTTGCCTTCGAACTCTTCGGCATGAAGTTCTTCGAGAAGGAGAAGGACACCGCCGAGGTCATCGATCCCGTCAACTATTCGCTGACGCTCAATCCGGGCACGGATGATGGCGACCTCAAGAAGGTTGTCGAGAACGCCGCCTATCTGAAGCAGGACGAGGGAACGCCGGTTTCAGGCGACCTCGGCCTCGTCATCAAGGCGCGCGACGACCGTGATCGCATCCTTGCCGCGCTCTACGAGAACGGCCGCTATGGCGGCGTGGTGAACGTGACGGTCAACGGGCAGGATCTCGATTCCCTGCCGCCCAATCCGGAATTCAACCACCGCGGCCCGATCCCGGTGACGATCAGCGTCGAGCCCGGCCCGGTCTTCACCTTCGGCGAGGTGGCCTTTTCGGGCGATGCCGAGGGGCGCAATCCGGCCGATTACGGTCTGGTGCCCGGGGCGCGGGCCGATTCCACTATCATCCTCAGGGCCGGCGAGAAGGTCGTCGCCGATCTCAAGGCGGAAGGCCGGCCGCTGGCCAGGCTGACCGAACGCAACGCCACCGCCGACCACAAGACGCAGACCGTCGACGTGGTGATCGCCGCCGAGAGCGGACCGGTCGCGCCCGTCGGCGAGGTCGGCGTCAAGGGCACGAAGACCGTCGATCCGGAATTCGTGCAGCGCTATTCGCGCATCAATGCCGGCCAGCCCTATTCGCCGGAAGCGCTGGCCAAGGCGTCGGAGCGGCTGCGCGCGCTCGGCGTCTTTTCCAGTGTGACGATCCGCGAGGCCTCCAAGCTTGCCCCCGACGGTTCGCTGCCGATGACCATCGAGGTCTCGGAGGGCAAGCACCGCTATTTCGGCGTCGGCGCGCAATATTCGAACACGGACGGCATCGGCTTGCAGGGCTATTGGGGGCATCGCAACCTCTTCGGCCAGGCCGAATCGCTGCGTATCGAGGGGTCCGTCAACCGGATCGGCGAATCGGATATCGGCAATCTCGACTATTCGACCGCCATCCTCTTCTCCAAGCCCGGCGCCTTCGGCCCGGCCTCGACGTTCAATGCCAGCCTGAAGGCCTCGATCGTCGATCCGGACGCTTATAAGGCGTTCACCACCACGGCGGCCGCGGGCGTCAGCGTGGAGCTTTCCGACAAGGACACCGTGAGCGCCGGCGCGGAGCTCAGCTGGAGCGATGTCGAGGACGCGTTCGGCAAGAACAAGTACCTCACGGCGAGCATCCCGATCGAATATGTGCGCGACACCCGCGACGACAAGCTGAACCCGACGGATGGCTATCGCTTCCTGATCAACGCGAAGCCGAGCTACGAGGTGCAGCGCGGCACGTTCTTCTCCAGCTTCGAAGGCGCGATCACCGGCTACAAGGCGCTTGGCGCGGAGGACCGTTTCGTGCTCGCAGGCAAGCTTGCCGGCGGCACGATCATCGGCGGTAACCAGCTTTCCGACATTCCGGCGACGCGCCGCTTCTATCTCGGCGGCGGCGGCACGGTGCGCGGCTACGGCTATCAGGAAATCTCCCCGCGCAACGGGGCGAACCAGCTTCTCGGCGGCCGTTCCTACGTGGCGGCGTCGGCGGAAGTCCGCATCGGGATCACCGAGACGATTGGGCTGGTGCCCTTCATCGACGCGGGCACGGTCTCGACCAGCGAGGTCCCGGATTTCAAGGATATCCGGGCCGGCGCCGGCCTCGGCCTTCGCTACGCGACCCCGTTCGGCCCGCTCCGCCTCGATGTCGCGGTGCCGCTGAACAAATATCCCGGCGGAACCTCCTTCGGGGTCTATGCCGGCATCGGCCAGTCCTTCTGACTGTCGCCCCAATTTTCATCTAGGCTCTTGATCGCATGCGCGATTGGGATTCTAGACGTTGAGGAGCGATTCCGCGCTCCCCGCACGCGAAATGGATGAAGCATGAACAGGCTTTCCCGAATTCTTTGCGCAACGCTCCGCTATGTCGGCTACGGCCTTGCCGTCCTCGTCGTGCTCGCCGTCGCGCTGCTGGGCTTCGTCGGCTTTTCGGACAGCGGTGCGCGCCTGGCGGTTTCCTATGCGGAGAAGATCGCGGCGGCGAACGGGCAGGTCATCTCGATCAGCGAGCCTTCAGGTCTTCTCACGGGCAAGCTGCGCGCCGCCGCGATCACGCTCGGCGACGAGAAAGGGACCTATGCGGAAATCCGGGACCTTGCCGTCGACTGGTCGCCGCTGCAGCTCCTGTATTTCAGCTTCGATGCGTCGCGGGTGTCCGCTTCGTCGATCTCGCTGCTCCGCCTGCCGGAGGCCAAGGCCGATGCGGAACCGACGGAAAGCAAGCCGTTCAGCCTGCCGGTCGAGGTGCATGTGGGTTCGCTCGCCATTCCCGAGCTCATCGTTTCGGGAACCGTTGCCGGCCGTGACCAGCGCATCGTCGTGTCGGGACGTGGCGATGCGACGGCGGACAGCGTGGCGATCAAGCTTTCGGCCTCCGAAAAGGCGCGGCCCGATGCGCGCGTCGCGGCCGATATCGTCTTCAATCCGGCGGCCAACGAATTGCGGCTCGAGGCCGATGTCGCCGAACCGAAGGGCGGCATCCTGGCGGGGCTGCTCAAGCTGCCGGACGAGCCGGCCGTGGCGATCCGCCTGACGGGCGACGGCCCGCTCTCGCAATGGAAGGGACGGCTTTCCGCCGCGCTCGACGGCACGGAAATGCTGCGGGTCGACGGCCGCCATGACCTCGCGCAGGGCGGCTTGCACACCATCGCGCTCAATGGCGGCGGCACGTTCGACGCGCTGATGCCGCCGCAGCTCCGTCCGCTTTTTGCCGGCGAGACCGGCATCGACGTGGTCGCCGCCTTCGACGGCTCGGACATGCTGCGCATCGAAAAGGGCGCGATCTCGACGGGCGCGATGACGCTTGCCGCCTCTGGCACGCTGAGCGCCAAGGGCAGCAACGACCTCGACGTCAAGCTTTCCGGCAAGGACGGTCCCATCGATTTCCGCTGGCCGCTCGCCGATGGCGACGCCCAGGTGGTGATCCACGACGCCGACCTTTCGCTGACCGGCGAGGCGAGCGCGGCAAGGCTCGAGGCCAATGCGACCGTCGCCGCCGCCGAGCTGCCCGCCGGGCGCATCCAGGATATCCGCCTTGCCGCCCGGAGCGACGCCTTCGATGTGGCGAACCGGACGGGCCGTATCGGCGTGACGCTCGAAACCGGCGCCATGGTCTTCGCCAATCCCGATGTTGGCCGGATGGTGAAGGGTCCGGCGAAACTCACCGCGACGCTGAATGTCTCGCCCGGCGAGATCGCCTTCGATCCGGCGACGCTCGAAAGCGCCAGCATCGGCGGCACGCTTTCCGGCCGCTACGGGCTGGAAAGCCGCGAGGCGGACGTCAATTTCCGTCTCTTCGCCCTGCCGGCCGTGCTGCCGCCGGCTCTTGCTGGCAAGTTCGACACGACGATCGCGATGGAGGGCCGGGTTCAGCTCGCCGACGACGGCGGGCTTCAGGTTTCCGGCCTGACGGTGAAGTCCGGCACGCTGGAAACGGCGGGCGATGTCTCGCTCGCAAAGGGCAATGTGGAGGCCGCGCTCACCGGCAAGGTGCTGAATCTCGGAAAGCTGCTGGCGGATGCGGCGGGCGAGGCGGCGTTCGAGCTTTCCGCGACGGGACCGCTTTCCGGGCCCGACGTTTCCGCGAAGATCACCTCCAGCGGGGCGACGCTTTCCGGCCGCAGGCTCAGCGACCTCGTGGTGACGCTCAAGGGCAAGGCGGTTGCCGACAGCCCCTCCGGCGAGCTGACGGCGACCGGCGCGCTCGACGGGCAGGCGATCAATGTGCGCTCCAGCATCACCTCGGAGGGCGGGCGCATCTCCGTGCCGGTGCTGGAGGCCGAGATCGGCCCGAACACGCTGAAGGGCTCGCTGGCGCTGGCGCCGAACTTCATGCCCGACGGCACGATCCGCTTCCATTTCCCCGATCTCGGCCTGCTTGCCGCCATGGCCGGCCAGCAGGCGGCGGGCGATCTGTCCGGACAGGTCGAGATCGCGACGGGCAACGGCAGAACCTCGGCCACCGTGCAGGCGTCCGGCGCCTCGATCCGCCGCGATGCCGTGAGCATTACAAAGCCCGCCGTCGACCTTTCCATCACCGACCTTGCGACGGCGGCGATCACCGGCACGGTGCGCGCCGAGCAAGTCGCCTCGGGCGAGAACAAGCTGGAGGCGCTGAAGCTTGCCTTCACCCGGGAGGGACAGGCGACGAATTTCGACCTGACCGGCCGCCTCGACGGCGCGCCGCTCCTCACCAGGGGCAAGGTGCTGCAGCGGGAGGGCGGGCTCGACGTCGCCCTGCAGGCCTTCGAGGCCGCGCCGCGCCGCATTGCCGTCAAGCTCGCTAAGCCGACGACGATCGGGGTGACCAACGGCGTTGCGACGCTCGACGGGCTCACCATCCAGGCGGGCAGCGGGTCCATTGCCGTTTCCGGCAAGGCGGGCGAGACGCTCGACCTGTCGCTGCGGCTCAATGCCCTGCCGGCCGCGCTCGTCAACAATTTCGCCGCCGGGCTCGATGCGGACGGCGCGATCGGGGGCACGGTGACGGTGAAGGGCAAGGCGGCGGCTCCCGTCGTCAACTATGCGCTCGACTGGAAGGGCGCGGTGACGAGCCAGACGCGCGGTGCAGGGATCGGCGCGCTCGACATCAATGCCAAGGGCGAATTCGCCAACAACCAGGTGCGCCTCGACACGGTGCTTTCCGGCGGCGGCGGGCTTTCCTTCCGCGGCGGCGGCACGGTCGGCATCGGCGGGGCGACACCGCTCGGGCTGAAATTCAACGGCACGGTGCCGTTCAGCGCCCTGCAGGGTCAGCTTTCGGCGCAGGGCTTCGTGCTGACGGGCAATGCCAATGTCGACCTTACCATCGGCGGCACGGCGGCCGCGCCTTCCGTCACCGGCAGCATCACGGCGAGCGGGGCGCGCCTCGTCGACGTGCGCCGCAACCTTGCCGTCGAGAACCTCACGATCCGCGTCAACATGAACGGGCGCCAGGCGGTGATCGAGACCGTCTCCGGCAAGCTGGCGAGCGGCGGGCAGCTTTCGGCGAGCGGCACGGTCGGGATCGATCCTGCGAGCGGCTTTCCCGTCGACGTGGCGATTAAGCTCGGCGACATCGTCTATGTCGATGGTACGCTGGTGACCGGTAACATCGCCGGCGACCTGACGCTGAAGGGGCCGGTCGCGGACCTGGCGCTCGCCGGCAAGGTGCGCATCAACAAGGCGAACATCACCATTCCGCAGAAACTGCCGGCATCGCTTTCGGAAATCGACATCAAGCACCGCAACGCGCCGGCGGACGTCAAGCGCATGACCGCGGACGTCCAGCGCCAGCAGGGCTCCAGCGGCGCGTCACGCGGCATCGCGCTCGACCTCACCATCGAATCGCCGGGCCAGCTCTTCGTGCGCGGCCGCGGCATCAATGCCGAGATGGGCGGCAATCTGAAGATCACCGGCACGTCCGCGTCGCCGGTCGTTTCGGGCGGCTTCGAGCTGGAGCGCGGGCGCATGGAGATCCTGACGCGCCGCCTCGATTTCACCAGCGCCCGTATCGGCTTTGCGGGCGGACTGGTGCCGACGGTCGATCTCGTCGCCTCCAGCACGGCCGGCACGACGGAAATCACCGTGACCGTCGCGGGCCTTGCCAGCAACCCGACAGTGACCTTCGCCTCCTCGCCCTCCCTGCCGCAGGATGAAATCCTGGCGCAACTCATCTTCAACCGCTCCATGTCGAACCTTTCGGCGGTGCAGATCGCGCAGCTTGCCTCGGCGGCCAGCCAGCTTGCCGGCGGTAAGTCCACCGGCCTGCTCGACAGCCTGCGCAGCAAGCTCGGCGTCGACGACCTCGACATCACGACGGATGCCGAGGGCCGGGCGGCGGTGTCGGCCGGCAAGTATCTCAACGAGCGCACCTATATCGAGCTGAAGCAGGATCCCGAGACGAACGGGGCGAAGGCCGTGATCAACCTCGATGTCGGGCGCGGGCTGAAGCTGCGCGGCGAGGCCGGCAGCGCCGGCAGCGCGGGCGCGGGCATCTTCTACGAGAAGGAATATTGATGCCGCAGGCAGCAATCCGCAAAGCGTTTGAAAGATTTTAACCAGAGCGTGCATAGGATCGCCGGGATACGCAGACCAACTGGGAAGACCGCTCGATGACCTCCATCAACACGGCCGGCTTTGCCGGCGACACGCTCGAAATCATCGCATTCCGCTTGCACGATCAGGAATTCTGCGTGAAGACGACCACGATCCGCGAAATCCGCGGCTGGGCGCCGTCCACGCCGATCCCGCATTCTCCGCCGGACGTCATCGGCGTGATGAACCTGCGCGGCACGGTGATCCCGATCATCGATCTGGCGCACAAGCTCGGCATGAAGAGCACGGAAGCCAACGAACGCAGCGCCATCGTGGTCGCCGAAGTCCATAACATGGTCGTCGGCCTCGTGGTCGATCGCGTGTCGGACATCCTGACGATCCGCAGCGAGCAGGTCCAGCCGGTGCCCGAGGTGACGACCTCCTTCGACAAGGCCTATGCGGAAGGCATCATCGCCCATGAGAATGGCATGATCTGCTTCCTGAACCTTGCGCGCATGTTCAAGGAGCGCGACATGGAAGACATGGCCGCCTGAGCGAGCCGACACGGTTCGAAAAATGAAACCGTCCTGTACAAGCAGGGCGGTTTTTTATTGCTTTCACACGGATGCAACTTTTGCGATAATATGGTCGCGTGAAAATGGGTGCCTCCTTCCCCTGGGTGAGCCTCCCGATCTCCAATCGCCTCGTAAATCAGCGATAGTGCAACCCCGCCTAGTTTTCGCCCTTTGCGTTTCATCAATTTTTAAGCATGCAATTCTATCTTTGATTGCAGGTGCGCATCTTGGCGCGGGCAGGGCCCTTCCCGCGATGATTGAATTCATAAATCCTAATCATGGTTCGCTGCGGCGGCCATCGGTATGACAACAATCGACGGCCGCCACGTCGTCCAGCATTGAGAGCGCGTGGCCGCCGTACAAAGGGACAGGCCATGCTTTCATTTGCAAAGTCTTCGGATGCAGCCCGCATCATCGACGCGCTGTCGCGTTCGCAGGCTGTGATCCATTTCGACCTCGACGGCACCATTCTGGAGGCCAACGAAAACTTCTGCCGAGCGCTCGGCTATGAGCTGAAGGAAATCGTCGGCAAGCATCACCGGATCTTCTGCGATGCCGCCTATACGGCCAGCGAGGATTACCGGCAGTTCTGGGCGCGGCTCGGCCGCGGGGAATACGATTCCAGCAGCTACAAGCGCCTGCGCAAGGATGGCGGCGAGATCTGGATCCAGGCGACGTACAATCCGGTCCTGCGCGGCGGCAAGCCCTACAAGGTGGTGAAGTTTGCCAGCGACATCACCGAGGCGAAGAAGCGGGCGTCGGAGGATGCCAGCAAGCTCGATGCGATCTCGCGCTCCCAGGCGGTGATCGAGTTCACGCCGACCGGCGAGATCCTGCATGCCAACGAGAATTTCTGCGCGGCGCTTGGCTACGACCTTTCCGAAATCCGCGGCAAGCATCACCGCATGTTCTGCGATCCTGCCTATGTGCAGACGCCGGCCTATGCGGAATTCTGGAAAAATCTCGCGGACGGCCGGTTCATTTCCAACGAATTCGTCCGCTACGGCAAGGGCGGCAAGGAAATCTGGATCCAGGCCGCCTATAACCCGATCCGGGACCTCAACGGCCGCGTCTACAAGGTCGTGAAATTCGCGACCGACGTGACGGAGCGCATGTCGGCGATCAACACGCTCGGCGCGGCGCTGAAGGCGCTGGCCGAGGGCGACCTCACGCAGAACCTTGCGACATCCTTCGTGCCTTCGATGGAAACGGTCCGCAAGGACTTCAACGAGGCCGTCACCGGTCTGCATGAAGCGATGCGGACGGTCGAGGCCAATGCCAATGCGATCGCCTCCGGCGCGCAGGAGATCCGTTCTGCGGCGGATGATCTTGCCAAGCGCACCGAGCAGCAGGCGGCCTCCGTCGAGGAGACGGCCGCCGCCCTCGACGAAATTACCACGACGGTCGCCGATTCGAGCCGGCGGGCGGACGAAGCCGGCACGCTCGTCTCCAAAACGAAGGTGGGGGCGGAAAAGTCCGGCGCGGTGGTGAAGAAGGCGATCGACGCGATGGGGCAGATCGAGCAGTCCTCGCGCGAGATCTCCAATATCATCGGCGTCATCGACGATATCGCCTTCCAGACCAATCTGCTTGCCCTCAATGCCGGGGTCGAGGCGGCGCGGGCGGGCGAGGCCGGCAAGGGCTTCGCCGTCGTGGCGCAGGAGGTGCGCGAACTTGCGCAACGTTCGGCAAGCGCGGCCAAGGATATCAAGGCGCTGATCACCACATCCGGCGAGCAGGTGAAGAGCGGCGTCGCCCTCGTCGACGAAACCGGGCGGGCACTTGAGGAAATTCTCGCCCAGGTGCAGGAGGTCCACACCAACGTCGCGGCCATCGTGGAGGCCTCGCGCGAGCAGTCGACCGGCCTTCGGGAGATCAACCAGTCGGTCAACGCGATGGACCAGGCGACGCAGAAGAATGCGGCAATGGTGGAGGAAAGCACGGCGGCGAGCCATGCGATGGCCCGCGAGGCGGATGCGCTGCATGCCCTCATCCGGCGGTTCCGCCTTGCCGGCAGCGTGCAGCCCGTCCAGCAGACGGCGGCGCCCGCCCAGGTCGCGCAGCTTCACGCCGCAGCGCGCAGCTTGCGTTCACCGCGCGGTTCGGCGGCGGTGGCGGAGAGCTGGGAAGAGTTCTGAGCGGGCTCTCTCGAACGGCCGGCAGCGCTGCCGGCCGCGGGCGATCAGATGGCGGCGGGCGCGCTGCCGGCAAGGCCGGCCGGTGCATCCGCTTGGGGCACGGGCCGGTGAATCAGCGGCGCCGCTTCGAGGACGAGGCTGTCGAGCCCCCCGCCGCCATGATTGTCGACGAGGTCGAAGAGCTGGCGGCGCATGCGCGGTTCCCAGAACTTGTTGATGTGGGTGGCAACGCCGCCAGCCCGTTCATCGGCCGGCTGGGAGTGAAAGAAGGTGGCGATCTGGTTTGCCATCCTGATGATCTTGTTGTCGTCCGACATGCCTGCCTCCAAGAGCAATTCCAGCAAAAGTGCGAAGCGGCTTTGCGTCCGCAATCGCGTTAAACCAAACAGGCGGAGCGTTTTCGCACTTCGAGGAAAAGCGGAAATGCCCTAGCCGTTGCCCGACCGGCGGGCGGCGTCGGCCGCGACGCGCTCCGCACCGGTGAAAATCTCGAATTCGTCACCGCGCACCAGCGCGATCAATGTCATGCCCGCCTCTTGCGCCGTGCGGATGGCGAGCGCGGTCGGCGCGGAAATGGCGATGATGAAGGGGCTGCCGATGATTGCCGTCTTCTGCACCATCTCCACCGAGACGCGGCTCGTCACGACCACCGCGCCCGCGTCTCCCGCATGGCCCGCGCGCCTTGCGGCGCCGACGAGCTTGTCGAGCGCATTGTGCCGGCCGACATCCTCGCGCACGGCGACGAGGCCCCTCCCGGGCACGTAGAAGCCGGCGCCGTGCACGGCGCGCGTCGTCATGTGCAGCGGCTGCTGGCCGTTCAGCAGGCGGACCGCCTCGACCACATCCTCTTCGCTCAATATAAGCAACGACGAACGCACGGAAGGTGTCACGCGCACGGCCTGCTCGATGGATTCAATGCCGCAGAGACCGCAACCGACCGGACCGGCCATGTGGCGGCGGCGGGCGGTCAGGGCGTCGTTTTGCGCATCTGCAAGGCGGATCTGAAGGTCGATGCCCTTGTCTTCCGCCACCGCCTCGACGGTTTCGATCTCGGCCGGATCGGCGATGATGCCTTCCGTCAGGCTGAAGCCGACGGCGAAATCCTCAAGGTCGGCGGGCGTCGCCATCATCACGGCATGAGTCGAGCCGGCATAGGAGAAGGCGACGGGCGTCTCCTCGGGCACGATGCGTTCGCCCGCCGTCAGCCGCCCGCTGCGGCGGGCGGTTTCGGAAACCTTGGTCGTGGTGGCGAAACCGGGCACGGACGCTCCTATTCTGCCGCCTCCAGCTTGCCGGCGATGCGGCGCGACCGCTTCGACAGCTCGTCATATTCGACCTGCCAGTCGGACGGGCCGTTGGAAGGCGAGATCTGCACGGCCGTCACCTTGTATTCCGGGCAGTTGGTCGCCCAGTCGGAGAAGTCCGTGGTAATGACGTTGGCCTGCGTGCCGGGATGGTGGAAGGTCGTGTAGACGACGCCCGGTGCGACGCGGTCGGTGACGAGGGCGCGCAGCGTCGTCTCGCCGGCGCGGCTCGTCAGGCGCACCCAGTCGCCGTCACGGATGCCGCGGTTTTCGGCATCGTGCGGGTGGATCTCCAGCCGGTCCTCCTCGTGCCACACGACGTTGTCGGTGCGGCGGGTCTGGGCGCCGACATTGTACTGGCTGAGGATGCGGCCGGTGGTGAGCAGCAGCGGGAAGCGCGGGCCGGTCTTCTCGTCGGTCGCGACATATTCCGTTCGTATGAACTTACCTTTGCCGCGCACGAAGCCGTCCGTGTGCATGATCGGCGAGCCGAGCGGATGCTCTTCGTTACAGGGCCACTGCACCGAGCCGATCCTGTCGAGATAGTCGTAGGAGACGAGGGCGAAGCTCGGCGTCGTCGCGGCGATCTCATCCATGATCTCGGAGGGATGCGCGTAGTTCCAGTCGAGGCCCATCGACCTCGCGAGGTTCTGGGTGATTTCCCAGTCGGCATAGCCGTTCTTCGGCGTCATGACGCGGCGCACGCGGTTGATGCGGCGCTCGGCATTGGTGAAGGTGCCGTCCTTTTCGAGGAAGGTCGAGCCGGGCAGGAAGACATGCGCGTAGTTCGCCGTCTCGTTCAGGAAGAGGTCCTGCACGACGACGCATTCCATGGCGGCAAGGCCGGCGGAGACGTGCTTCGTATCCGGGTCGGACTGGAGAATGTCCTCGCCCTGGATATAGAGGCCCTTGAACGTGCCGTCGACGGCGGCGTCCAGCATGTTGGGAATGCGAAGGCCCGGCTCGTTGTTGAGCTTCACGCCCCACAGCTTCTCGAAGACGTCGCGGGTGGAGTCGTCCGAAATATGGCGGTAACCCGGCAGCTCGTGCGGGAAGGAGCCCATGTCGCAGGAGCCCTGCACGTTGTTCTGCCCGCGCAGCGGGTTCACGCCCACGCCCTCGCGGCCGATATTGCCGGTCGCCATGGCGAGGTTGGCGATGGCCATGACGGTGGTGGAGCCCTGGCTGTGCTCGGTGACGCCGAGGCCGTAATAGATGGAGCCGTTGCCGCCGGTGGCGAAGAGGCGGGCCGCGCCGCGCAGCGCCTCGGCTGGCACGCCCGTCAGGGCTTCCGTCTCCTCGGGGCTGTGGCGCGGTTCGGCGACGAAGGCGGCCCAGTCCTCGAATTCCGACCAGTCGCAACGCTCACGGATGAACTTCTCGTCGAAGAGGCCTTCCGTGACGATGACATGGGCGAGCGCGGTGACGACCGCGACATTGGTGCCGGGCCTCAGCGGCAGGTGATAGGACGCCTTGACATGCGGCGAGGAGACGAGGTCGATGCGGCGCGGGTCGATGACGATGAGTTTCGCCCCCTGGCGCAGGCGCTTCTTGAGGCGCGAGCCGAAGACAGGGTGGGCATCGGTCGGGTTGGCGCCGATGATGATGACGACATCCGTGTGCTCGACGCTGTCGAAATCCTGCGTGCCGGCGGAGGTGCCGAAGGCCTGACCGAGGCCATAGCCGGTCGGCGAATGGCAGACGCGGGCGCAGGTATCGACATTGTTGTTGCCGAAGCCGGCGCGCACCAGCTTCTGGACGAGATAGGTCTCCTCGTTGGTGCAGCGCGAGGAGGTGATGCCGCCGATGGAATCGCGGCCGTATTGATATTGGATGCGGCGGAATTCGGCGGCCACGTGGGCATAGGCCTCTTCCCAACTCACTTCCCGCCACGGATCGGAGATCTTCTCGCGGATCATCGGATTGAGGATGCGCTCGCGGTGGGACGAGTAGCCATAGGCGAAGCGGCCCTTGACGCAGGAATGGCCGCGATTGGCCTGTCCGTCCTTCCAGGGCACCATGCGCACCAGTTCCTCGCCGCGCATTTCCGCCTTGAAGGAGCAGCCCACGCCGCAATAGGCGCAGGTGGTGACGACGGAATGTTCCGGCTGGCCGATCTCGATCACCGACTTCTCCGTCAGCGTCGCCGTCGGGCAGGCCTGCACGCAGGCGCCGCAGGAGACGCATTCGGAATCGAGGAAATGCTCGTGCATGCCGGGCGAGACGCGGCTGTCGAAGCCGCGGCCCTCGATGGTCAGCGCGAAGGTGCCCTGTACTTCCTCGCAGGCGCGCACGCAGCGCGAGCAGACGATGCACTTGGAGGGGTCATAGGTGAAATAGGGGTTCGACTCGTCCTTCGGCATCCAGCGGGCATTCGCCTCGCCGTTGTTGCGGGCCTTGACGTGGTTGTCGCCCTCATAGCCGTAGCGCACGTCGCGCAAGCCGACGGCCCCGGCCATGTCCTGCAATTCGCAGTCGCCGTTCGCCGCACAAGTCAGGCAGTCGAGCGGGTGGTCGGAGATATAGAGCTCCATCACGCCCTTGCGGATCTGCTTGAGGCGGCTCGTCTGCGTGTGGACAACGAGGCCGGGCGCGACGGGCGTGGTGCAGGAGGCGGGCGTGCCATTGCGACCCTCGATCTCGACCAGACAGAGGCGGCAGGAGCCGAAGGCGTCGACCATGTCGGTGGCGCAGAGCTTCGGCACCTTTATGCCGGCCTCCATGGAGGCGCGCATGATGGAGGTGCCTTCCGGAACGGTGATCTCGTTCCCGTCGATGGTGAGTGTCACCATCTTTTCCGAACGGGAGGCGGGGGTGCCGAAGTCGATTTCAGGAACGAGGGGCATGGGATCACTCCGCAGCTTCGGCGACAGGCGCCGGCGAAAAGTCTTCCGGGAAATGGGTCATGGCGCTCATGACCGGGTAGGGTGTGAAGCCGCCCAAGGCGCAGAGCGAGCCGAATTTCATCGTATTGCAGAGATCGGCCAGAAGCTCGCGGTTCTTCTCCGGCTCGATGCCGCGTGCGATGTTGTCGGCCGTCTCGACGCCGCGCGTCGAGCCGATGCGGCAGGGCGTACACTTGCCGCAGCTTTCGACGGCGCAGAATTCCATGGCGAAGCGCGCCTGTTTCAGCATGTCGACCGTGTCGTCGAAGACGGTGATACCGGCATGGCCGATAAGGCCGTCCTTGGCCGCGAAGGCTTCGTAGTCGAAGGGTGTGTCGAACAGCGCACGCGGGAAATAGGCCCCGAGCGGGCCGCCGACCTGCACGGCGCGGACCGGGCGGCCGGAGGCGGTGCCGCCGCCGATGTCATCGACGATCTCGCCGAGCGTCAGGCCGAAAGCGGTCTCGTAGAGGCCGCCATGCTTGACGTTGCCGGCGATCTGGATCGGGATCGTGCCGCGCGAGCGGCCCATGCCGAAGTCGCGGTAATAGTCCGCGCCCTTGTCCATGATGATCGGCACGGAAGCGAGGGAAATGACGTTGTTGACGACAGTCGGGCGGCCGAGGAAGCCATGCAGGGCCGGCAGTGGGGGCTTGGCGCGCACGACGCCGCGCTTGCCTTCCAGGCTGTTGAGGAGGGCCGTCTCCTCGCCGCAGACATAGGCGCCCGCGCCGGTGCGGATTTCCATGTCGAAGGCCCTGCGGGAACCGAGCACGGAAGGACCGAGCACGCCGACGGTGCGCGCGACCTCGACCGCCTCGCTCATGACGGCGATGGCGTGCGGATATTCCGAGCGGGTATAGACATAGCCCTTCGTCGCGCCGGTCGCGAGGCCCGCGATCGCCATGCCCTCGATCAGCACGAAGGGGTCACCTTCCATGATCATGCGGTCGGCGAAGGTGCCGCTGTCGCCCTCGTCGGCATTGCAGACGATGTATTTTTGCGGCCCCGCCGCATCGAGCACGGTCTTCCACTTGATGCCGGTCGGGAAGCCCGCGCCGCCGCGGCCGCGAAGGCCGCTGTCGGTGACCTGTTTGACGACATCCGCCGGGGGCATGGCGATGGCCGTCTCGAGGCCTTTCAGGCCGCCATGGGCCCTGTAGTCCTCCAGCGAGACGGGATCGATGACGCCGCAGCGGGCGAAGGTGAGGCGGGTCTGGTTCTTCAGGAAGGGGATGTCTTCCGTTCTGCCGAGACACAGCGGATGGCTTGCGCCTTCCAGAAGGCCGGCATCGATGAGGCCGGCAATATGGGAGGGCTTGACCGGGCCGTAGGCGATACGGCCCCCGGCGGTCTCGACCTCGACCAGCGGCTCCAGCCAGTGCAGGCCGCGCGAGCCGTTGCGCACGATGGTCACGTCGAGCCCGCGGGCCGCGATCTCGGCGGTGAGCGCCCTGGCGACGCGGTCGGCGCCGAGCGCAAGGGCAGCGGCATCGCGGGGGATGTAGATGCGTGCGGTCATCGGCGTGCCTCCGCAACGAGTTCCTGCGCAAGTTGCGCGTCGATCCTGCCGTGCAGCTCGCCGTCGAGCATGGCGGCGGGTGCGCATGAACAGAGGCCGAGGCAATAGACGGGCTCGAGCGTCACCGCGCCGTCGAGGGTGGTCTGGTGGAAGTCGATGCCGAGCAGCGCCTTGATGCGCTCGGCGACAGCGTCCCCGCCCATCGACTGGCAGGCTTCGGCGCGACAGAGCTTGAGGACATGCCGCCCGGCCGGATGGTTGCGGTAATCGTGATAGAAGGTGACGACGCCGTGCACCTCGGCGCGCGAAAGGTTCAGCTCGCGCGCGATGACCGGGAGGCTCTCCTGCGGCACGTAGCCGAATTCCGCCTGTATCTCGTGCAGGATGGGAAGAAGCGGCCCTTCGAGCCCCTTCAGTTCGCTGACGATGGCCAGCGTTCTGGCTTCGACGTCACTGCCGGCGACGTGCACATTCATGATCAGGCCTCCCAACCGACACGAACGAACCGCTGGAATCGCGGGTTCGATGCGCCGATGCCGTTGAAACTGTTCGGCGAAAACCGGAACCCTGTCGATCTCCGCAGACTATTCTAACAGCTTCTCAGCCATGACACGGCGGGTCAATAAAGCTGTCCCGTTGGTCGATAGGAAATTTCTATCAATCCACGCCCGCTTCGGCCAGAATCCGCGCCTCATGCAGAAGGGCGGACACGAGCGGCGTGAATGGCTCACGGTGCGTCGCGATCAGGCCGACCGTGTGGTAGGGATTGGGCTCGGCGAGGGAAACTATACTTATTTCCTCATGAAATCCGAAGGATTTCGCAACATTTCTCGGCATGATGCTGCACCAGCGCCCGGTCCGCACGTGGGAAAGAAGCACGATCATCGAATTCGATTCGAGGGACGGCTCGGCGGAAATGCCCGCCTCGGCGAAATGGCGGTTGATGATCCGCCGGTTCTGCATGTCCGCGGTCAATAGGCAAAGCCTAACGCTGCCGGCCTCCTGCCAGGTCACGCTTTCGCGATCCGAGAAGGGGCCGCCCTTGGCGGTGATGAGGCAATAGTGCTCGTGCAGCAGCGGCACGCTCGTAACACGCCCGAGCGGTTCGTTTTCCAGATAGGTGAGGCCGGCATCGATCTCGAGGTTTTCCAGAAGACCGAGGATCTGGATCGAGGTGGTCGAGACGATGGAGAAGGTGACGTCCGGGTGCTTTTCCTGGAAGGGCGCGGTGATACGCGGCACCATGGCGAGCGTCGTCGGGATGGCGGCGAGCCGGATGTGGCCGGACAGGCCCTTGCGGGCGGCGCGCATCTCCTCGCGCATGGTGCGGGTGTCGCCGACGATGCGGCGGGCCCATTCCAGCACGCGCTGGCCTTCCGGCGTCAGACCCTGAAAGCGCGAGCCGCGCACCACCAGCATCACGCCGAGCTGGTCCTCCAGCTGGCGGATCGCCGCCGAGAGCGTCGGCTGTGAAATGCCGAGCTCCTCCGCCGCGCGGGCGAAATGCCTCTCGCGGGCGAGGGCAATGAAATATTCGAGCTTGTCTATCATCCGGAACGGCGCCTCCATGCTCTTGATACAAAAGAACAGTGGCGGCACCAATGCCCCGCGCCCTATATCGTCTTACGGCAAGAGGATCACGAGGAGGACGCCATGACGTTTCAGGCATTGCTGGTCGAAAAGGATGGGGACGGGGCGGTTTCGGCCTCCGTGCAGGATATCGACGACGCGCGGCTTCCCGACGGTGACGTGACGGTCGCGGTGGAGTGTTCGACGCTCAATTACAAGGACGGGCTTTGCATTAACGGCAAGGGCGGGCTGGTGCGCAGCTTTCCCCATGTGCCGGGCGTCGATTTCGCCGGCACCGTCGAGGCGTCCGAGGACCCGCGCTACCGGCCGGGCGACCGGGTGGTCCTGACGGGTTGGCGGGTCGGCGAGATCTGGTGGGGCGGCTTTGCGACACGCGCGAAGGTGAAGGCCGACTGGCTGGTGCCGCTGCCGGATGAGCTTTCGACGCGCCAGGCGATGGCCATCGGCACGGCGGGGCTCACCTCCATGCTGTCGGTCATGGCGCTGGAGAAGGCCGGGCTTTCGCCGCTGAAGGGCGAGGTCCTGGTGACGGGCGCGGCGGGCGGCGTCGGCTCCGTCGGCGTCGCGCTTCTCGCCCGGCTCGGCTATTCCGTCGCCGCGGTCACGGGGCGGCCGGACGCGGCGGACTATCTCCGGCAGCTCGGCGCGGAGACGATCGTCGACCGCTCCGAGCTTTCCGAGGCGAACAGCCGGCCGCTCGAATCCGAGCGCTGGGCAGGGGCCATCGATGCCGTCGGCGGCGACATGCTGGCGCGGGTGCTCAAGCAGATGAAATATGGCGGGGCCGTCGCCGCGGTCGGCCTTGCCGCCGGGGCCGTCGTCCCTTCCTTCACCGTCATTCCGTTCCTTTTGCGCGGCGTCAGCCTGCTCGGGATCGATTCGGTCATGCGGCCTTACGACCAGCGGGTCGATGCCTGGAACCGCATCGCCGCCGACCTGCCGATGGAAAAGCTGGAGGCGATGGTGGTCGAGCACCGCCTTTCCGACCTGCCGGAACTGGCGAACCGCATTCTGGAAGGCAAGGTAAAGGGGCGCGTGGTCATCGACGTCAACGCATAAGGGCGGAGGCGGGTCAGCAGATGAGTTGGCCGCCGTTCACCTCCAGCACCTGGCCGGTGATGTAGCCCGAGAGCGCATCGGAGGCGAGGAACAGATAGGCGGGAGCGCAGTCCTCCGCCGTTCCGAGCCGCTGCAGGGGAATGGTCCTGCGCGTCGCCTCCAGCTTTTCGGCGGAGGAATAGCGCGAATGGAAATCCGTGGTGATCGTGCCGGGCGAGACGCAGTTGACGCGGATGCCGTCCGGGGCGAGCTCGCGGGCAAGGCCCTTGGAATAGGTGGCGACGAAGGCCTTGGTGGCGGAATAGATCGCCGAGCCGGGGCTGCCGCCGGTCAGCGCCGAAATCGACACCGTATTGACGATGGCCGCGCGCGGCGCGCGGCGGAGCGAGCGCAGCAGGCCGCGCGTCACCTCGACGACGGAGGTCTGGTTGAGGCGCACGACGGTCTCGTATACCTCGTCGGTGAGGTCGGCGGCGGGAAAGCGGCCGACCATGGTGCCGGCATTGTTGATCAGCACGTCGACATGCGGGAAGAGGCTGTCCACCCGCTGCAGCAGCGTGCCGACGCCGCCTTCGACGAGGAAGTCCGAATAGACGATGTGGGCCCGCGCATCGGCGACGGCGTTTTCGAGGAAATCGGGAAGCGGGCCATGCGCCGACCGGCCGCCGTGCAGCAGCACATGGGCGCCGCAATCGAGGAACTGCCGGGCGATCTCCAGCCCGATGCCGCGTCCCGCGCCGGTCACCACGACATTCGCACCCTTGAACAAGGCTGGATGAAACATGTGTCTTCCTCCCCGGTCACCTGCCGTTTGCGCAGTATCCCAAAAAGACGCCCGCACTCCAAGAAGGCACGGCGGGTGAATTGATGTGGTTTCGTTTTTGCATATTATGAAAATAAACGAAAGCAATGGAGGAGCCCATGTTTCTGACAGGTCGCCAGGCGGAGATCGTCGATCTCGCCAAGGTCGAGGGCCGCGTGCTCGTGGAGGACCTCGCGGCGCGCTTCTCCGTGACGCCGCAGACCATCCGCAAGGATCTCAACGATCTCTGCGACAACAAGGTGCTGACGCGCATTCATGGCGGCGCGCTGTTCCCGAGCGGCAACGAGAATGTGAAATACGAGGCCCGCCGCTCCATCGCCGCGCCGGAAAAGCAGGCGATCGGCCGCGCCGCCGCGGGCATGATCCCCGACAATTCCTCGCTCTTCATCAATATCGGCACGACGACGGAGGCCGTCGGCGACGCGCTGCTCGAGCATAAAGAGTTGATGGTCATCACCAATAACATCAACGTCGCCAACCGGTTGCGCGTCTATCCCTCGATCGAGGTGGTCATTGCCGGCGGCGTCGTGCGCGGTTCGGACGGCGGCATCGTCGGCGAGGCGGCAGTGGATTTCATCCGCCAGTTCAAGGTGGACTATGCGGTGATCGGCGTTTCGGCCATCGACGAGGACGGCGCGCTGCTCGATTTCGACTACCGGGAGGTGAAGGTGGCGCAGGCGATCATCGCGAATGCGCGTCATGTCATCCTGGTTTCGGATTCCACCAAATTCGAAAGGACCGCGCCGGTGCGCATCGGGCATCTCTCGCAGGTCCATACATTCATCACGGATACCTGTCCTTTCGAGGGGATTCGCAGCATTTGCCAGGAGCATGACGTGCGCCTCGTGGAGACCGCATCGTAGACCTGACAGGGGTGGATGGTATTTCCAGTCGCATTCGTTTGACATTCGGAATGTTTTCGTTTTAACTCCTCCTGCTTTCGCAGTCGCGCAAATTTGTGCAATGCGAAATGGGAGGAGAATTTGGACAGCGACGTGATCCGCGATATTTTCGTCATCGGTGGCGGCATCAACGGCTGCGGCATCGCGCGCGACGCGGCGGGACGCGGCTACTCGGTCGTGCTTGCCGAGATGAAGGACTTCGCCTCCGGCACCTCTTCCGCCTCGACCAAGCTCATCCATGGCGGGCTGCGCTATCTGGAGCATTACGAATTCCGCCTCGTGCGCGAGGCCCTGATGGAGCGCGAAGTGCTCTGGGCCATGGCGCCGCATGTCATCTGGCCGATGCGTTTCGTGCTGCCGTTCCAGAAGGGCGGCCTGCGCCCGGCCTGGCTCATCCGCCTCGGCCTTTTCCTCTACGACTATATCGGCGGGCGCAAGCTGCTGCCGGCGACCGCGACGCTCGACCTTGCGAAGGATCCGGCTGGCAGGCCGCTGAAGAAGCTCTTCCGCAAGGCCTTCGAATATTCCGACGGCTGGGTGGACGATGCGCGCCTCGTGGTGCTGAACGCGCGCGACGCGGCCGACCGCGGCGCGGATATCCGCACCGGCACCAAGGTCGTCACCGCCCGGCGCGAGAACGGCCACTGGAACGTCGAGACGGAGAATGTCGCGACGGGCGACCGCGAGACGGTCCGCGCCCGCATGCTGGTCAACGCTGCCGGCCCCTGGGTGGACAAGGTCCTCTCCTCGGCCTTCAGCCGCAACGACGTGCACAATGTCCGCCTCGTGCAGGGCAGCCATATCGTCGTGAAGAAGAAATTCTCCGATCCGCGCGCCTACTTCTTCCAGAACCCGGACGGGCGTATCATGTTCGCCATTCCCTACCAGGAAGAGTTCACGCTGATCGGCACGACCGACCGCGACTACCAGGGCGATCCGCGCGATGCGCGCATCAGTGACGAGGAAATCGACTATCTGTGCGCCTCGGCGAGCGAGTATTTCGCCGATCCGGTGAAGCGCGAGGACATCGTCTGGACCTATTCCGGCGTGCGCCCGCTCTTCGACGATGGCGCCAGCAAGGCGCAGGAAGCGACGCGCGACTACGTGCTTAAGGTCGAGGGCGGCGACGGGCAGGCCCCGCTGCTCAACATCTTCGGCGGCAAGCTCACCACCTACCGGCGTCTTGCCGAATCGGCGCTGGAGAGGATCGGCGATGCGATCGGCGAGAAGGGGCAGCGCTGGACGGCCCGGTCCCGCCTGCCGGGCGGCGATTTTGCGGTCGACGGCTTCGATGCCGAGGTGAAGGGGCTTGTCGCGCAGTTTCCCTTTCTCGCGCCCGCTCATGCACGCCGGCTCGTGCGCCTCTACGGCACGCGGGCGAAGGCGATGCTGGAGGGGGCGAAGACGGTGGACGATCTCGGCCGGCACTTCGGCAGCGATCTCTATGAGCGCGAGGTGCGCTGGCTGATGAAGGAAGAATGGGCCCGGCACGCCGAGGACGTGTTGTGGCGGCGGACCAAACGAGGATTGCATCTGACGGCCGCGGAAGCGGCCGCGCTGGAAGACTACATGGCGGCCGCAAGGGCGGCGCCCCACTAGCACACCCGATCCGGTGGCTGGGAGGAACGACGGAGACAGGAATGCTGGAACTGAGAAACATCGCGAAGGTGGCGGGGGCGGACACGCATATCCACCCGACCAACCTCGTGCTCGAGCGCGGCTCGCTCAACGTGCTGCTCGGCCCGACGCTGTCGGGCAAGACCTCGCTGATGCGCCTGATGGCCGGGCTCGACAAGCCGACCTCCGGCTCGGTCTGGTTCGACGGCAAGGACGTGACGGGCGTGCGCGTGCAGGACCGCGGCGTCGCCATGGTCTACCAGCAGTTCATCAACTACCCGGCGCTGACCGTCTACGAGAACATCGCCTCGCCGATGCGCATCAAGGGCGCCGACGCGGCGACCATAGACCGCGAGGTGCGCAAGGCGGCGGACCTCCTGAAGCTGACGCCCTATCTCGACCGCACGCCGCTCAACCTTTCCGGCGGCCAGCAGCAGCGCACGGCGCTCGCCCGCGCCATCGTCAAGAATGCCAGCCTCGTGCTGCTCGACGAGCCGCTCGCCAATCTCGACTACAAGCTGCGCGAGGAGCTGCGGCTGGAGCTGCCGAAGATCTTTTCCGCTTCCGGCGCGATCTTCGTCTATGCGACGACGGAGCCTTCCGAGGCGCTGCTTCTCGGCGGCAACACGGCGACGCTGTCTGAAGGGCGCATCACCCAGTTCGGCCGCACCATCGACGTCTATCGCCGGCCGAGCGACCTTCTGACCGCCCGCACCTTCGCGGATCCGCCGCTCAACACGATGCAGGTGCTTAAGAACGGCGGTCACTTCGAGCTCGGCGGCAAGCCGGTGCTGCCGGTGCCGGCGCATCTTTCCGCGCTGCCGGACGGCCCCTGCACCATCGCCTTCCAGCCGCATCATCTTTCGCTTTCCAGCCAGAGCCCCGCCTCCGCGAGCCTTCAGGCGCGCACGGCGATTTCGGAGATCGCGGGTTCTGAAAGCTTCATCCATATCGAATTCGAGGGCACCCGCTGGGTCATGCTCGCGCCCGGCATTCACGACATCGAGCCCGACGCGGTCGTCACCGTTCATGTCGACACGCGCCATCTCATGGCGTTCGGCGCGGATGGCCGGGCGATGGCCGAGCCGGCCGCCGCGGCGGCGTGAGGAGAAGACCATGGCACGCATCAACCTCGACCACATCCGCCATTCCTACGGCGAGAAGCCGAAGTCGGAAGCGGATTATGCGCTGAAGGAAGTGCATCACGAGTGGAACGACGGCGGCGCCTATGCGCTGCTCGGCCCCTCGGGCTGCGGCAAGACCACGCTGCTCAACATCATCTCCGGCTTGCTGCAGCCGTCCGAAGGCCGCATCCTGTTCGACGGCAACGACGTGACGAACCTGCCGACGCAGCAGCGCAACATCGCGCAGGTCTTCCAGTTCCCGGTCATCTACGACACGATGACGGTCTACGACAATCTCGCCTTCCCGCTGCGCAACCGCGGCGTCGCCGAGCCGGACGTCGACCGGCGCGTGCGCGAGATCCTGGAAATGATCGACCTCGCCGGCTGGGCGAAGAAGACGGCGCGCGGTCTTACCGCCGACCAGAAGCAGAAGATTTCGCTCGGCCGCGGCCTTGTGCGCAACGACGTCAACGCTATCCTGTTCGACGAACCGCTGACGGTCATCGACCCGCATATGAAATGGGTTCTGCGCTCGCAGCTCAAGAAGCTGCACCGCCAGTTCGGCTTCACCATGGTCTATGTCACGCACGACCAGACCGAGGCGTTGACCTTCGCCGACAAGGTCGTTGTGATGTATGACGGCCAGATCGTGCAGATCGGCACGCCGGCCGAGCTCTTCGAAAAGCCGAGCCACACCTTCGTCGGCTATTTCATCGGCTCGCCGGGCATGAACGTCCTGCCGGCCGCCATCGACGGCGGCAGCGTCCGGGTCGGAGACGAGACGATCACCCTCGACTACCGGCCGGAGATCGTCGCCGGTGCGAAGACCGAGCTCGGCATCCGCCCGGAATTCATCTCGCTTTCCCGCGACGGCATGCCCGTCTCGATCAGCAAGGTCGAGGATATCGGCCGGCAGAAGATCGTGCGGGCGGAATTCGCCGGCAAGCCGATCGCTATCGTCGTGCCGGAGGACGGGGAAATCCCGGCCGATCCGCGCGTCACCTTCGACCCCGCCGCCATCAATCTCTACGCCGATAGCTGGCGTGTCGGCAGGGAGGGCTGACGATGAACAAGACCTGGAACAACAAGGCCTGGTTCATGGTGCTGCCGGTGCTGCTGCTGGTGGCCTTCTCGGCCATCGTGCCGCTGATGACCGTCGTGAACTATTCGGTACAGGATACGTTCGGCAACAACGAGTTCTTCTGGAACGGCGTCGGCTGGTTCACGGATGTCCTTGAATCCGACCGCTTCTGGGAAGCGCTGGGCCGCAACCTGCTCTTTTCCGCGATCATCCTCGTCATCGAGATCCCGCTCGGCATCCTGATCGCGCTCAACATGCCGAAGAAGGGGCTCGGCGTGCCGGTGTGCCTCGTGCTGATGGCGCTGCCGCTGCTCATTCCGTGGAACGTTGTGGGCACGATCTGGCAGGTCTTCGGTCGCGTCGACATCGGCCTGCTCGGCCGGGTGCTCGACGGGCTCGGCTTCAACTACAATTACGTGAACAACGTCTTCGACGCCTGGGTGACGCTGATCGTCATGGACGTCTGGCACTGGACGAGCCTCGTCGTGCTGCTCTGCTATGCCGGCCTCGTCTCGATCCCGGAGGCCTATTACCAGGCCGCCAAGATCGACGGCGCCTCGCGCTGGGCGGTGTTCCGCTACATCCAGCTTCCGAAGATGAAGCGCGTGCTGCTCATCGCCTTCCTGCTGCGCTTCATGGACAGCTTCATGATCTATACCGAGCCCTTCGTCGTCACCGGCGGCGGCCCGGGCAACTCGACCACGTTCCTTTCGATCGACCTCGTCAAGATGGCGATCGGCCAGTTCGACCTTGGCCCGGCCGCGGCCATGTCCATCATCTACTTCCTGATCATCCTGCTTCTGTCGTGGATATTCTACACGGTCATGACCAGCAGCGACGAGCAGGCGTGAGGGGGGAGACCATGACCTCGCAGGCAACCACCGCAAACGGCATCCAGGCGAGCGGCGTAGCAAGCCGCACCGGCGTCAAGGCAGGCGCCGGCAGCAAGCGCAGCTTCTCCTGGATCGTGCCCACCCTCTACATCGTCTTCCTGATGCTGCCGATCTACTGGCTCGTCAACATGAGCTTCAAGACGAATACGGAAATCACCGGGGTCTTCTCACTCTGGCCGCAGACGCCGACGCTGCGCAACTATATCGTCATCTTCACCGATCCGGCCTGGTATTCCGGCTACATAAACTCGATCATCTACGTGGTGCTGAACACGATCATCTCGATCTCGGTGGCGCTGCCGGCGGCCTATGCCTTCTCGCGCTATCGCTTCCTCGGCGACAAGCACCTGTTCTTCTGGCTGCTGACCAACCGTATGGCGCCGCCGGCCGTCTTCGCGCTGCCGTTCTTCCAGCTCTATTCAGCCTTCGGCCTGATCGACACGCACATCGCCGTCGCCATCGCGCATTGCCTGTTCAACGTGCCGCTCGCCGTCTGGATCCTCGAAGGCTTCATGTCGGGCGTGCCGAAGGAAATCGACGAGACCGCCTATATCGACGGCTATTCCTTCCCGCGCTTCTTCGCGAAGATCTTCGTGCCGCTGATCGCCTCGGGCATCGGGGTCGCCGCCTTCTTCTGCTTCATGTTCTCCTGGGTCGAGCTGCTGATCGCCCGCACGCTGACGACGACGGACGCCAAGCCCATCGCCGCCACGATGACGCGCACCGTCTCGGCCTCCGGCATGGACTGGGGCGTGCTGGCCGCGGCGGGCGTCCTGACCATCATTCCCGGCGCGCTCGTGATCTATTTCGTCCGCAACTACATCGCCAAGGGTTTTGCCCTTGGCCGCGTCTGAAGGGGAGGGGCCGATGGCTGCCGTCGCCAACCACAACAATCGCTGGCCCGTGGCGCTCGCCGTGGTGCTCGCCGTCTATGCCGTCGCCACGGGTCTCCTCGTCACCGTGCTGCCGGTCAAGGACGGCGCGCGAGACTGGTTCGCCCCGCTCGTGCCGGGCGGCTGGATGGCCTGGTCGTTCCCGACGGCCATGTTCTTTCTGACCATCTTCCTGCTGATCGCGCTGATGGCGGTCTGGGAATATGCCCGTCCGGGCGGCGCCCCGCGCGTCGGCATCCTGCGCTTCGAGACGACGCGCGGCGACCGATTGTTCGTGTCGCTGCTGGGCTCGGCGTTCATTCATCTCGCATGGCTGGGCCTCGTCGGCTCCAGCCTGTGGTGGGCTCTTGCCTTGTCCGTGGTCTACGCCATCGGCGTTTTCCGCTTCGTGTAAGGCAAAGGAATGGAGGCCCCGGGGAGACAATAGGGGCCTTCGCACTTGCAATCGCAAACCCCAAGGGAGGACTAAAATGCGAAAGCAACTTCTGACGACGACGGCAGTCCTGCTGCTGGCGTTCACCGGTTCCGCATTCGCGGACATGGATGCTGCCAAGAAGTTCCTGGATTCGGAGATCGGCGATCTCTCGTCGCTGTCGCGCGCCGACCAGGAAAAGGAAATGCAATGGTTCGTCGATGCCGCCAAGCCCTTCGCCGGCATGGACATCAAGGTCGTTTCGGAAACGCTGACCACGCATGAATACGAATCGAAGGTCCTTGCGCCGGCCTTCACCGCCATCACCGGCATCAAGATCACGCACGACCTCATCGGCGAGGGCGACGTCATCGAGAAGCTGCAGACGCAGATGCAGTCGGGCGAGAACATCTACGACGCCTATGTCAACGACTCGGACCTCATCGGCACGCACTGGCGCTACAAGCAGGCCCGCGCGCTGACCGACTTCATGGCGAATGAAGGCAAGGACGTCACCAATCCCGGCCTCGACGTGGACGACTTCATCGGCAAGTCCTTCACGACCGCGCCGGACGGCAAGCTCTACCAGCTTCCCGACCAGCAGTTCGCGAACCTCTACTGGTTCCGCTACGACTGGTTCAACGACGAGAAGAACAAGGCGGACTTCAAGGCAAAGTACGGCTACGACCTCGGCGTTCCGGTCAACTGGTCGGCCTATGAGGACATCGCCGAATTCTTCACCGGCCGCGAGATCGACGGCAAGAAGGTCTTCGGCCACATGGACTACGGCAAGAAGGACCCGTCGCTCGGCTGGCGCTTCACCGACGCCTGGCTCTCGATGGCCGGCAACGGCGACAAGGGCATCCCGAACGGCCTTCCGGTCGACGAGTGGGGCATCAAGGTCAACGAGAAGTCGCAGCCGGTCGGCTCGTGCGTCGCGCGCGGCGGGGACACCAACGGCCCGGCCTCGGTCTATGCCATCCAGAAGTATCTCGACTGGATCAAGGCCTATGCTCCGCCGTCGGCAGGCGGCATGAACTTCTCCGAATCCGGTCCGGTTCCCTCGCAGGGCGAGGTTGCCCAGCAGATGTTCACCTATACGGCCTTCACCGCCGACTTCGTGAAGGAAGGCCTGCCGGTCGTGAACGCGGACGGCACGCCGAAATGGCGCTTCGCTCCGTCGCCGCACGGCGTCTACTGGAAGGACGGCATGAAGCTCGGCTACCAGGACGCCGGTTCCTGGACGCTGATGAAGTCCACCCCGGACGACCGCGCGAAGGCCGCCTGGCTCTATGCGCAGTTCGTGACGTCCAAGACCGTCGACGTGAAGAAGAGCCATGTCGGCCTCACCTTCATCCGCCAGTCCACGCTCGATCACAAGTCCTTCACCGATCGCGCGCCGAAGCTCGGCGGCCTCGTTGAGTTCTACCGTTCGCCGGCCCGTCTGCAGTGGTCGCCGACCGGCACGAACATTCCGGACTATCCGAAGCTCGCCCAGCTCTGGTGGCAGGCGATCGGCGATGCGTCCTCGGGCGCCAAGACCGCGCAGGAAGCCATGGATTCGCTGTGCGCCGAGCAGGAGAAGGTGCTCGGCCGCCTCGAACGTGCTGGCGTTCAGGGCGACATGGGTCCGAAGCTCGCCGAGGAGCACGATCTCGAATACTGGAACAAGGACGCCGTCGCCAAGGGTAACCTCGCTCCGCAGCTCAAGATCGAGAACGAGAAGGAAAAGCCCCAGACCGTCAACTACGACGAACTCGTCAAGAGCTGGCAGAAATAAGCAGGCTTGCGGGCGGCCTGCCGCCCGCGACCATCGTCATCCGATCCCCTTTGCCCGCGTGCTGCAAGGCGCGCGGGCCTTTTCGTCCGCGAAGCCGTACCGATTGGTACAGTTTGCGGAAACCATGCATTGCGCTGTGCGGGGTCTTCCGCTAAGAGACCCCGCGGTTTCTCCCGCGCGCTCGCGCGATATTTGGAATAGCGGTACACACATGGCACGCATCGTGATGAAATTCGGCGGGACGTCCGTCGCTGACCTCGACCGTATCCACAATGTGGCCCGCCATGTGAAACGCGAGGTCGATGCTGGCCACGAGGTCGCCGTCGTCGTCTCGGCCATGTCCGGCAAGACCAACGAGCTCGTCGCCTGGGTGCAGAACATGCCGAAGGTCACCGGCGCGTCCTCGCCCTTCTACGATGCGCGCGAATACGACGCCATCGTCGCCTCGGGTGAGCTCGTCACCGCAGGTCTCCTCGCCATCGCGCTCCAGTCCATGGGCATCAATGCCCGCTCCTGGCAGGGCTGGCAGATCCCGATCCGCACCGACAACGCCCACGGCGCCGCCCGTATCCTCGACATCGACGGCGCGGAAATGATCCGCCGCATGGGCGAGGGCCAGGTCGCCGTCGTCGCCGGCTTCCAGGGCCTCGGTCCGGACAACCGCGTCGCCACGCTCGGCCGCGGCGGCTCGGACACGTCGGCCGTCGCCATCGCTGCCGCGGTCAAGGCGGACCGCTGCGACATCTATACCGATGTCGACGGCGTCTACACGACCGACCCGCGCATCGAGCCGAAGGCCCGCCGCCTGAAGAAGATCGCCTTCGAGGAAATGCTCGAAATGGCCTCGCTCGGCGCCAAGGTCCTCCAGGTGCGCTCGGTCGAGCTTGCCATGGTGCACAAGGTCCGCACCTTCGTTCGCTCCTCTTTCGAGGATCCCGATGCACCGGGCATGGGCGATCTTCTGAACCCGCCCGGTACGCTGATTTGTGATGAGGATGAGATCGTGGAACAGGAAGTCGTAACGGGCATCGCCTATGCCAAGGATGAAGCGCAGATCTCGCTCCGCCGCGTCGCCGACCGGCCGGGCGTTTCGGCCGCGATCTTCGGTCCGCTGGCAGAATCCCATATCAATGTCGACATGATCGTCCAGAACATTTCCGAGGACGGCTCGAAGACCGACATGACCTTCACCGTCCCCTCCGGCGACATGGAGAAGGCGATCAAGGTCCTCGAAGGCGCCAAGGAGACGGTCGGCTTCGACGTGATCCAGCACGAGACGGGCCTGGTGAAGGTCTCGGTCATCGGCATCGGCATGCGCAGCCATGCGGGCGTCGCCGCCTCCGCCTTCCGCGCGCTTGCCGAGAAGGGTATCAACATCAAGGCGATCACCACCTCCGAGATCAAGATTTCCATCCTGATCGATGGTCCCTATGCCGAACTCGCCGTTCGGACTTTGCATTCCGTCTACGGTCTCGATAAGAAGTAAGGACCGGCCGACTCGGCGCCGATCTTTTGATCGCGGCGTAGGTGAGCGCCGGCGGGTAACGACATTTTCGGGAGACGCCACGCGATGAGAGACCTCTCCGCGGGTCCGCGCGTTCTTCTCAAGCGGCTGCGCGAACTGATGGCGGAGCCGCTCGAGCCGCAGGAGCGCCTTGACCAGATCGTGCGCCAGATCGCGCAGAACATGGTCGCGGAGGTGTGTTCCGTCTATGTGCTGCGCTCCGACGGCGTCCTCGAACTTTACGCCACCGAAGGCCTCAATCCCGGTGCTGTCCACCTTGCCCAGCTCAAGATGGGTCAGGGCCTCGTCGGCACCATCGCTGCCTCCGCGCGGCCGCTGAACCTTTCCGACGCCCAGTCGCACCCCGCCTTCACCTACCTGCCGGAAACGGGCGAGGAGATCTATCACTCCTTCCTCGGCGTTCCGATCCTGCGCACCGGCCGGGCGCTTGGCGTTCTCGTCGTGCAGAACAGGGCAAGCCGCACCTATCGCGAGGACGAGGTCGAGGCGCTCGAGACGACGGCGATGGTCATTGCCGAGATGGTGGCGACGGGCGAGCTGAAGAAGCTCACCAAGCCCGGCCTCGAACTCGACCTGTCCCGTCCCGTCGGCATCGAAGGGTCGAGCTTCGGCGAAGGCATCGGCCTCGGCTATGTCGTGCTGCACGAGCCGCGCATCGTCGTCACGAACCTGCTCAACGAGGATTCCGAGCATGAGCTCGGCCGTCTTGCCGAGGCGCTCGGTTCGCTGCGCATCTCCATCGACGACATGCTGTCGCGCCGCGAGATTTCCATGGAGGGCGAGCACCGCGAGGTGCTTGAGACCTACCGCATGTTCGCCCATGACCGCGGCTGGGTGAGGAAGCTCGAGGAAGCGATCCGCAACGGCCTGACGGCGGAAGCCGCGGTCGAGCGCGTACAGAGCGAGACCAAGGCGCGCATGATCCGCCTGACGGATCCTTACCTGCGCGAACGGATGCACGATTTCGACGATCTTGCGAACCGCCTGCTGCGCCAGCTCACCGGCTATGGCGCGAAGCTTTCGGCCAGCAGCTTCCCCAACGACGCCATCGTCGTCGCGCGCGCCATGGGCGCTGCCGAGCTGCTCGATTATCCGCGCGAGAATGTGCGCGGCCTCGTTCTCGAAGAGGGCGCGGTAACGAGCCATGTGGTGATCGTCGCCCGCGCCATGGGCATCCCGGTGGTCGGCCAGGCGGCCGGCGCGGTGGCTTTGGCGGAGAACGGCGATTCCATCATCATCGACGGAGACGATGGCCGGGTGCATCTGCGGCCTCTTCCCGATCTCCAGCGTTCCTACGAGGAGAAGGTGCGGTTCCGCGCCCGCCGGCAGGAACAGTACCGGGCGCTGCGGGCCGTCGAGCCGGTCACGAAGGACGGCTGCGCGATCAATCTCCAGATGAATGCGGGCCTTTTGGTCGATCTGCCGCATCTCAACGAATCGGGCGCGTCCGGCATCGGCCTCTTCCGCACCGAACTCCAGTTCATGATCGCCTCGACCATGCCGAAGGCGGAGGAGCAGGAAGCCTTTTACCGCAATGTGCTGAAGCATGCGGGCGGGCGTCCCGTCACCTTCCGCACGCTCGATATCGGCGGCGACAAGGTCGTGCCCTATTTCCGCGCGGCGGAGGAAGAGAACCCGGCGCTCGGCTGGCGTGCCATCCGCCTGTCGCTCGACCGGCCGGGCCTGTTGCGCACCCAGCTTCGCGCCATGCTGCGGGCGACCGCCGGGGCCGATCTCCGACTGATGCTGCCGATGGTGACGGAGGTCTCGGAACTGAGGGAGGTCCGCGACCTTCTGCAGAAGGAAATCCAGCGCCAGTCCAAGCTCGGCGAGCAATTGCCGAAGAAGCTTCAGTTCGGCGCCATGCTGGAAGTGCCGGCGCTGCTCTGGCAGCTCGACGAACTGATGGCCGAGGTCGATTTCGTTTCGGTCGGCTCGAACGATCTCTTCCAGTTCGCGATGGCGGTGGACCGGGGCAACGCCCGCGTCTCCGACCGTTTCGACACGCTCGGCCGGCCGTTCCTGCGCATCCTGCGCGACATCGTGCGCGCCGGCATCCGCAACGATACGTCCGTGACGCTCTGCGGCGAGATGGCGAGCAAGCCGATCTCGGCGATGGCGCTGCTCGGCATCGGCTTCCGTTCGGTCTCCATGTCGCCGGCGGCGATCGGGCCGGTGAAGTCGATGCTTCTGGCGCTCGATGCGAGCAAGCTGGAGGCGGTGCTGACCCCGGCCATCGACGATTTGAAGCCGACGGCGTCCATCCGCCAGATTCTCACCGACTTTGCGGCCGAGAACGGCATTCCGCTTTAAAGATTTGACTGGAGTTGAACGGTGGCGAAGCTTCCCGTTGAAAAGATGCGCGAACTCGAACGCCGTTTCGGCGAGATCGAGGCGCGCATGTCGGCGGGGCCGGATTCGGAGACCTATGTCCGCCTCGCCTCGGAATATTCCGAGCTTCAGCCGGTCGTCGCGAAGGTGCGCGAATACGAGAAGGTGAATGGCGAGATCGCCGACCTCGAGGTATTGCTCGCCGACAGGGCGACGGACCGCGAGATGCGCGACCTTGCGGAAATGGAGCTGCCGGACCTGAAGGAACGGCTCGAAGGTCTGGAAAAGGAGATGCAGATCCTGCTTCTCCCCAAGGACGCCGCCGACGAGAAGAGCGCGATCCTCGAAATCCGCGCCGGCACAGGCGGCTCCGAAGCAGCGCTGTTTGCCGGCGACCTCTTCCGCATGTACGAGCGCTATGGTGCGGCCCATGGCTGGAAGGTGGAGGTCATTTCCTCCAGCGAGGGCGAGGCCGGCGGCTTCAAGGAAATCATCGCGACGATCACCGGGCGCGGCGTCTTCGCCAAGCTGAAATTCGAATCGGGCGTGCACCGTGTCCAGCGCGTGCCGGAAACGGAGGCGAGCGGGCGCATCCACACCTCCGCCGCCACGGTCGCAGTGCTGCCGGAGGCCGAGGAGATCGACATCGAGATTCGGCCGGAAGACATCCGCATCGACACGATGCGCTCCTCCGGCGCGGGCGGCCAGCACGTCAACACGACGGACTCGGCCGTGCGCATTACCCACCTGCCGACGGGCCTCGTCGTGACGAGCTCGGAAAAGTCGCAGCACCAGAACCGCGCCAAGGCCATGCAGATCCTGCGCTCGCGGCTCTACGACATGGAGCGCCAGCGCGCCGACAGCGAGCGCTCGGCCGACCGCAAGAGCCAGGTCGGCTCGGGTGACCGTTCCGAGCGCATCCGCACCTACAATTTCCCGCAGGGCCGCGTCACCGATCACCGCATCAACCTGACGCTCTACAAGCTCGACCGGATGATGATCGGCGAAATCGACGAAGTGGTCGATGCACTGGTGGCGGACTATCAGGCCGGCCAGCTGGCGCAGCTCGGTGAACAGGGCCGATGAGCGGCGCGACGCTCGCCGAGGCTTTGGCGGCGGCGCGCCGCCGGCTTTCCGAGGCGGGTATCGCCGATGCTGCGCAGGATGCGCGGCTGCTGATCGCCGGCCTTCTGAGGTTGTCCTCCACCGCTTTCGTCACCGATGGGGGGCGTGTGCTGGATGCGTCCGAAAGAGCGGTGATCGAGGATGCATTGGCGCGGCGCGTGGCGCGCGAGCCGGTGCACCGCATCCTCGGCCGCCGGGCCTTTTCGCGTCTCGACCTCATGCTTTCGCCCGAGACGCTGGAGCCCCGGCCGGATACGGAAATCCTCGTCGACGCGCTCGTGCCCCATGCGCAGAGGATGGTTGTGGAGAAGGGGGCGAGTCGGATCCTCGACCTCGGCACGGGAACCGGTGCGATCTGCCTCGCCCTGCTCGATCTCGTGCCCGGCGCGACCGGGGTGGGTGCCGATCTTTCGGTGGGAGCCCTTGAAACCGCGCGGCGTAATGCCGATATCAATGGCGTCGCCGACCGCTTCGAGACGGTCGAGAGTGACTGGTTTGCAGCCGTGAGCGGGGCGTTCGACATCATCGTGTCAAATCCGCCCTATATCGTCCGCTCCGTGGTCGGAACGCTGGACGAGGACGTCCGGCTCCATGATCCGATCCTTGCGCTGGATGGCGGAGACGACGGGCTGGATGCCTATCGGGCCATTGCGGCGGGAGCGGATGCCCATCTTCGGGAAAACGGCCTGGTGGCCTACGAGATCGGTTACGACCAGAAGGATCAGGTCACGGCGATCATGCGCGAACAGGGTTTCGCACGCATCGAGGCGGTTAAGGATCTCGGCGGCAACGACCGCGTTCTCGTCTTCACAAGAGCAGGAACTGTGTGATTTTCGCTGCGCAAGTGCAGCAAATTTCGCAGCCGCAAAGAAAAGGCTTGGAATTGTGAGGGAAGCGGGATAGTTTGCGGCCACGCACTGGGCAAGAGGTCATGCGTAAGGGATTTGATCCTGTATGACCCGATCGCGAGGATTGCTCTCTCGAAGAGTTGCTAGGGTTGAGACTGCCCTGTGCGGGTACCTGTTAATTTGACGTCTTACGGCGACAGGACCACCGACCGGCGTGGTTTGCCCGCGGGTAAGGATGCTTGATCTGGCGTGTCCCGATCAAGCGTGCAGACACATGAATCATCGATACACGATACGTTAGGTGAGTGACATATGAGGCCAGGACAGCAAAACAAGCGCGGCCGCGGGCGTAACAACAACAATAATAACAATAATAACAACAACAACCATCGCAAGGGCGGCAATCCCCTGACGCGGACCTACGACAGCTCGGGTCCGGACGTGAAGATCAGGGGCACGGCCCAGCACATCGCCGAGAAATACTCTGCGCTTGCCCGGGACGCCCAGAGCGCCGGCGACCGCGTCATGGCGGAGAACTATCTCCAGCACGCCGAGCACTACAACCGCATTATCGCAGCCGCACAGGCGCAGATGCAGGAACGCTTCCCGCGTGAAGAGCGCTCCGACAATGCGGACCGCGGCGATTTCAACGACCGTGACGGCTTCGACCGCGATCACGACGAAATCGATTCGACGCCCGTCGAGGACCAGGCACCCGTTGCCGCCGCTCCGGCGGAGCAGCCGGCCGTCGTCGACGATGGCTCCGGCCCGCAGCCGGTGATCGAAGGCACGCCCGCTGAGGTCGCTCTCGACGAGGATGCCGCCGCTCCGGCAGGCGGCCGCGCGCCGCGCCGCCGCAATGCGGCCCGCCCGCGTCGTCCGCGCCGCGGCGAAGGCCAGGCGGCCGAAGGCGACCAGCCGTCCGGCGGCGACGCCCCGGCCCTTGAAGCGGCTTCGGAATAAGCTTCCGTTCCATCGATCCATTGAAGAACCCGGCCTTGCGCCGGGTTCTTGCGTTTGCGCAACCGGCGTTTCGAAAAATCTGTTTCCGCCGGCAGGCCGCTCCCTTTAATTCCGAAAATGCCTCCACCATATTCGCTTCAGGCGGTTGCCCGGCCCGAGCCGGCGACCGCACCATGAAGAGCTTGCCTTGACGGGAGCCCTATCCTGAATCGTCGACCGGTGCCTGATGGGCCGGCCGAGTTATGGAGGTAGATGATGAATATCGAAAAATACTCCGAACGCGTTCGCGGGTTCCTGCAATCCGCCCAGACGAAGGCGCTTGCGGACGGCAATCCGCAATTCACGCCTGAACACGTTCTGAAGGTCCTGCTCGATGACGAGCAGGGTATGGCGACCTCGCTCATCGAGCGGGCCGGCGGCAATGCGCGCGACGCGCGGATCGCCAACGACGCCGCGCTTGCCAAGCTGCCGAAGGTTTCCGGCGGCAACGGGCAGGTCTATCTCGCCCAGCCGCTCGCGAAGGTCTTCTCCACCGCAGAGGAAGCCGCCAAGAAGGCCGGTGACAGCTTCGTCACCGTCGAACGCCTGTTGCTGGCGCTCGCCATCGAGAAATCCGCGGCGACATCGGAGATCCTCGCCAAGGCCGGCGTGACGCCGACGTCGCTCAACCAGGTGATCAACGACATCCGCAAGGGCCGCACCGCCGATACGGCGAGCGCCGAGCAGGGCTTCGATTCGTTGAAGAAATTCGCCCGCGACCTCACCGCGGATGCGCGCGAAGGCCGTCTCGACCCGGTGATCGGCCGTGATGACGAAATCCGCCGCACGATCCAGGTTCTGTCGCGCCGCACGAAGAATAACCCCGTCCTCATCGGCGAGCCCGGCGTTGGCAAGACCGCCATCGCCGAGGGCCTTGCGCTGCGCATCGTCAACGGCGACGTGCCGGAAAGCCTGAAGGACAAGAAGCTGATGGCGCTCGACATGGGCGCGCTGATCGCCGGTGCGAAATATCGCGGTGAATTCGAGGAACGCCTGAAGGCCGTCCTTGCCGAAGTGCAGGCGGAAGACGGCGAGATCATCCTCTTCATCGACGAGATGCACACGCTGGTCGGCGCCGGCAAGGCGGATGGGGCGATGGACGCCTCCAACCTCCTGAAGCCCGCGCTTGCCCGCGGCGAGCTGCACTGCGTCGGTGCTACCACGCTCGACGAGTATCGCAAGCATGTCGAGAAGGACGCGGCGCTCGCCCGCCGGTTCCAGCCCGTGATGGTGGACGAGCCGACCGTCGAGGACACGATCTCGATCCTGCGCGGTCTGAAGGAAAAGTACGAGCAGCACCACAAGGTCCGCATCTCCGATTCGGCCCTCGTTGCCGCCGCGACGCTTTCCAACCGCTACATCACGGATCGCTTCCTGCCGGACAAGGCAATCGACCTGATGGACGAAGCCGCTTCGCGGCTGCGCATGCAGGTCGATTCCAAGCCGGAAGAACTCGACGAACTCGACCGCCGCATCATCCAGCTCAAGATCGAGCGCGAGGCCCTGAAGAAGGAGACCGACCGCTCGTCGCAGGATCGTCTCGAGAAGCTCGAGATCGACCTTGCCGCGCTGGAAGAGGAAGCCGATGCGCTGACCGCGCGCTGGCAGGCGGAAAAGTCCAAGCTCGGCCGCGCCGCCGACCTCAAGCGCCAGCTCGACGAGCTGCGCAACGAACTGGCCATCGCCCAGCGCAAGGGTGAGTTCCAGCGCGCCGGCGAGCTTGCCTACGGCATCATCCCGAAGCTCGAAAAGGAGCTTGAGGAGGCTGAAGGCCGCGATGCGAGCGATATCGATCCGATGGTGCAGGAGGTCGTGACTCCCGACAACATCGCCCACGTGGTCTCCCGCTGGACGGGCATCCCCGTGGACAAGATGCTGGAAGGTGAGCGCGACAAGCTGCTGCGCATGGAAGACGAACTCGGCAAGTGGGTCGTCGGCCAGGGCGATGCCGTCCAGGCGGTCTCTCGCGCCGTCCGCCGGGCCCGCGCCGGCCTGCAGGATCCGAACCGGCCGATCGGCTCGTTCATCTTCCTCGGTCCGACCGGCGTCGGCAAGACGGAACTGACCAAGGCACTCGCCCGCTTCCTCTTCGATGACGAGACGGCGATCCAACGCATGGACATGTCGGAGTATATGGAGAAGCACTCCGTAGCCCGGCTGATCGGTGCGCCTCCCGGCTATGTCGGCTATGAGGAAGGCGGCGCGCTGACTGAATCCGTCCGCCGCCGGCCTTATCAGGTCGTGCTGTTCGACGAGATCGAGAAGGCGCATCCGGATGTCTTCAACGTGCTCCTGCAGGTCCTCGACGACGGCCGTCTGACCGACGGACAGGGCCGCACCGTGGACTTCCGCAACACGATGATCATCATGACCTCGAATCTCGGGGCCGAATACCTGACGGCGCTCGGCGAGAACGAGGACAGCGATACGGTTCGCGACCAGGTGATGGATGTCGTCAAGACGGCTTTCCGGCCGGAATTCCTGAACCGCGTCGACGAGATCATCCTGTTCCATCGCCTGCGGCGGTCGGAAATGGGCGCGATTGTCGACATCCAGCTGGAGCGCCTGCGCAAGCTGCTGGTCGATCGCAAGATCGTCCTCGACCTTGACGAGGAGGCTGTGCACTGGCTGGCCGAGAAGGGTTACGATCCGGTCTATGGTGCGCGTCCCCTGAAGCGGGCGATCCAGAAGCATCTTCAGGATCCGCTGGCGGAGAAGATCCTTGCCGGGGATATCCCGGACGGTTCGACCGTCAAGGTGACGGCCGGTTCCGACCGGCTGCTCTTCTCGCCGCGCCACACCGCCGCGAGCAAGGCCGCCTGACGGAAGGGCATCGATAGAATAAAGAAGCGCGGGTCCTGGCCCGCGCTTTTTGCATTCCCGCCGTGCCATTTACAGACCAACGCCGGGGAGAGGCGGATATTAGTGCGTTTCGGCCAGTTCCGTCGCGTTTCCGTGGCCGAGAAGATCGTCGATGCGCTTGCGTTCGGTCTTGAACTGGGCGAGGGCCTTGCCCTCCAGCGACTTGCCGCCGGGCAGGCGGATCTTCAACGCGTCGACCTTGTTGCCGTTGACGATCAGCTCGTAATGCAGGTGCGGGCCGGTGGAAAGGCCGGTGGTGCCGACGAAGCCGATCACCTGGCCCTGCCGCACCTTCACGCCCGGCTTGATGCCCTTGGCGATCGCGCTCTGGTGATTGTAGGAGGAGACATAGCCGTTGGCATGGCGGATCAGCGTCTGGTTGCCGTAGCCGCCGGAATCCCAGCCCGCCTTCTCGACGACGCCGTTGCCCGCCGCAATGATCGGCGTGCCGCGCGGCGCGGCCCAGTCGACGCCGGTATGCATGCGCGAGAAGCCGAGGATCGGATGGCGCCGCATGCCGAAGCCGGAACGGAACACGCCGTTCGGAACCGGATTGCGCAGCAGGAATTGCCGGATGCTCTTGCCGTCCTCGTCGTAATAATCGACCGAGCCGTCTTCCGGATCCTGGAAGCGATAGACCCGCGTTTCCGTGTCGCCGAACTTGGCATCGAGGAAGAGGATTTCCGAATCCTCCGTCGCCGCGCCGCTCTGGTCGGTCACGGAGAAGAAGGCCTCTAGCGAATCCGTCGGGCGAAGCTGCGCCTGGAAATCGACATTGCTGGCGAGGATGCGGATGACTTCCGCCGTCATGTCCTGGCCC
>Ga0222424_100128_pt1:0-2500 | contig 95323 bp, 78 predicted proteins | sample 2B2ome_FD_182468 | JGI IMG/M metagenome (GOLD analysis project Ga0222424, IMG submission 182468) | Enriched microbial communities from leaf-cutter ant dump, University of Wisconsin, Madison, United States - 2B200A (version 2) | ecosystem: Environmental > Terrestrial > Nest > Insects nest >... | reverse complement strand
ACCGAGTGATCTAGCCATGAGCAGGTTGAAGGTTGGGTAACACCAACTGGAGGACCGAACCCGCATCTGTTGCAATAGATTGGGATGACTTGTGGCTAGGGGTGAAAGGCCAATCAAACTCGGAGATAGCTGGTTCTCCGCGAAATCTATTTAGGTAGAGCGTCGACCGAATACCCTCGGGGGTAGAGCACTGGATGGGCTATGGGGACTCACCGTCTTACTGATCCTAACCAAACTCCGAATACCGAGGAGTACTAGTCGGCAGACACACGGCGGGTGCTAACGTCCGTCGTGAAAAGGGCAACAACCCTGACCTCCAGCTAAGGTCCCCAAGTCATGGCTAAGTGGGAAAGGATGTGAGGATCCCAAAACAACCAGGATGTTGGCTTAGAAGCAGCCATCATTTAAAGAAAGCGTAACAGCTCACTGGTCTAAATAAGGGTCTTTGCGCCGAAAATGTAACGGGGCTAAAGCCATGCACCGAAGCTGAGGATGTATCGCAAGATACGTGGTAGCGGAGCGTTCCGTAAGCCTGCGAAGGAGGACCCGTGAGGGCCTCTGGAGGTATCGGAAGTGCGAATGTTGACATGAGTAACGATAAAGAGGGTGAGAGACCCTCTCGCCGAAAGACCAAGGGTTCCTGCTTAAAGTTAATCTGAGCAGGGTTAGCCGGCCCCTAAGACGAGGCGGACACGCGTAGTCGATGGGAACCACGTTAATATTCGTGGGCCTGGTGGTAGTGACGGATTGCGTAACTTGTACATCCTTATTGGATTGGGTGTGCAGGGAAGCGGTTCCAGGAAATAGCTCCACCGTATAGACCGTACCCGAAACCGACACAGGTGGTCAGGTAGAGAATACCAAGGCGCTTGAGAGAACTCTGCTGAAGGAACTCGGCAAATTGCACGCGTAACTTCGGAAGAAGCGTGACCCTTTTGCGGGCAACCGTAGAAGGGTGGCACAGACCAGGGGGTAGCGACTGTTTATCAAAAACACAGGGCTCTGCGAAGTCGCAAGACGACGTATAGGGTCTGACGCCTGCCCGGTGCTGGAAGGTTAAGAGGAGAGGTGCAAGCTTTGAATCGAAGCCCCAGTAAACGGCGGCCGTAACTATAACGGTCCTAAGGTAGCGAAATTCCTTGTCGGGTAAGTTCCGACCTGCACGAATGGCGTAACGACTTCCCCGCTGTCTCCAGCAGAGACTCAGTGAAATTGAATTCCCCGTGAAGATGCGGGGTTCCTGCGGTTAGACGGAAAGACCCCGTGCACCTTTACTATAGCTTTACACTGGCATTCGTGTCGGCATGTGTAGGATAGGTGGTAGGCTTTGAAGCAGGGACGCCAGTTTCTGTGGAGCCATCCTTGAAATACCACCCTTATCGTCATGGATGTCTAACCGCGGTCCGTTATCCGGATCCGGGACCGTGTATGGTGGGTAGTTTGACTGGGGCGGTCGCCTCCGAAAGAGTAACGGAGGCGCGCGATGGTGGGCTCAGACCGGTCGGAAATCGGTCGTCGAGTGCAATGGCATAAGCCCGCCTGACTGCGAGACTGACAAGTCGAGCAGAGACGAAAGTCGGTCATAGTGATCCGGTGGTCCCGCGTGGAAGGGCCATCGCTCAACGGATAAAAGGTACGCCGGGGATAACAGGCTGATGACCCCCAAGAGTCCATATCGACGGGGTTGTTTGGCACCTCGATGTCGGCTCATCGCATCCTGGGGCTGGAGCAGGTCCCAAGGGTTTGGCTGTTCGCCAATTAAAGCGGTACGTGAGCTGGGTTCAGAACGTCGTGAGACAGTTCGGTCCCTATCTGCCGTGGGTGTAGGAATATTGACAGGATCTGTCCCTAGTACGAGAGGACCGGGATGGACATATCTCTGGTGGACCTGTTGTCCTGCCAAGGGCATAGCAGGGTAGCTATATATGGAATGGATAACCGCTGAAGGCATCTAAGCGGGAAACCAACCTGAAAACGAGTATTCCCTTGAGAGCCGTGGAAGACGACCACGTTGATAGGCCGGGTGTGGAAGCGCAGCAATGTGTGAAGCTTACCGGTACTAATAGCTCGATTGGCTTGATCGTTCTCATTGTTCATGCTCATCGAATGAAATTCGATGAGCCATCTCTTCTGTCCTGACGCGCTGAAGCGCTCCGGACGGGCCGCGCCATCAGGCGCGACGGCCTCTGGCCTTGCGGAGCTCAAGCTCCGTTGCCCAAGGAAGAAAAGACGTGTTCACAAAATTAAGACAAACGAAGGCAACTCCTTCTACCAGCTTCTCAAAAGATTGCCCTTAGCCGACCTGGTGGTTATGGCGGGGTGGCTGCACCCGTTCCCATTCCGAACACGGCCGTGAAACGCCCCAGCGCCAATGGTACTTCGTCTTAAGACGCGGGAGAGTAGGTCGCTGCCAGGTCTGCTAAAGGCAATCAAATCTTCTCATCACAACCTCGGCCCAAGCCGAAATCGGGCCGCCCTCAAAGCGGCCCTTTTATATGCA